>Ga0181580_10000007_pt1 | contig 117589 bp, 99 predicted proteins | sample 071ome_23_FD_132413 | JGI IMG/M metagenome (GOLD analysis project Ga0181580, IMG submission 132413) | Coastal salt marsh microbial communities from the Groves Creek Marsh, Skidaway Island, Georgia - 071403BT metaG (megahit assembly) | ecosystem: Environmental > Aquatic > Marine > Intertidal... | reverse complement strand
ATCAGATAAGGTTAGTGATACATTCCCACAAATGCTTAAAGATGATTTTAACGTACCGTTAAGTGCGGGACAGGTTATGAAAGCGGGACGAGAAGTAGTTGGTCGTGCTGGTTTGTTTATTACTAAAAAGCGATATGCTATACAGTGTTTGGATATCGAAGGGTACCAGCCAGAGGGCGGCAAGCTCAAGATTATGGGCATGGATGTCAAACGTTCTGATACTCCAGAGTTTGTACAAGACTTTTTGGAAGAGGTTTTGGGAGACTCACTGAAGGGTATGAGTGAGTCAGATGTCATTAAAAAGATCAGAGACTTTAAAGAGTACTTTAGAGGCTTGCCGGCTTGGCAAAAAGGCATGCCTAAACGTGTAAACAATTTAACACAATACACAACCAAGTATGAAAAGATAAAAGGCATAAGTGGTAAAAATCCGCTTACACTAAACAAGACGCACAGATCCTTACAGAACCTAAAAGAGTTGACACCAGAAAATAATATGGTGCCAGGGCATGTTAGTGCAAGCATACACTGGAATTATCTTAAAAACATGAACGCTGATGCGTACAGTATGAACATTGTGGATGGTATGAAAGTAATTGTGTGCAAACTAAAAAGTAATCCAATGGGCTACACCAATGTAGCCTATCCCACAGATGAAATGCATCTGCCAGAATGGTTTAAAGATTTACCCTTTGATGAAGATGCAATGGAAAGGAGTGTATTGGATAAAAAGATATCCAATGTGTTGGGTGCAATGGGTTGGGATTTAAGTCGTGCTAATGACAGCGCCGCTCTAGATGAGTTTTTTGATTTCTGATGCAAAACGTAGAACTAACAGAAGAATTTATAAGCAATGCAATAGATTATTGCCAGTCCATTAACGGTGATGCTTATAGCTCTAACTATGCATACGATCAAGAACATTATGTGAATGCAGGTAGATTTTTTATGTATGTGGATCAAACTGTGATGGAAGAGCCGGTGGAAGAAGTCAGTGATAGTTTTTTATCAAACTTTACTGATATACGAATAAGAGCAATTACCAGAGAGTCCAGGCAACAGTATCCACATGCATTTTCTTGTTTGTTTGAAACTGAAATAGGAAAAGCCAAAGGGGTGTATAAGCATATTGATCAAAATGCCAGTGACGGTTGGAAACATTTAAGAATCAATATTATGCTACAGGCAGGTGATGACGGTGGCCACCCCATAATAGGAAATAAAATGTACGAAGTAAAAACTGGAGAAGCATGGAGTCTTTGGGCTGGAACTGATACTCATAGTGCAACACCAGTAAAGGGAAAAACACTAAGAGTATTATTGTCACTGGGCTATCATGTGCACCCAGAAGACGTTACACAGTGTAAACGAGTGTTATCAAATATCGTGGATTACAACACATGAAAATATTGTTGACAAGATACACAAATAGTGCTATTATAGAATTTAGGGATTTATATGAATGAATATGGACTTTGGAATGCATTTAAGGAATCAGTTGCAGACACAGGAATCGCGTTTGCAGTCAATGTTCCTTTAAACTTTATACTTGTGGCTTTTGCTTTTGAAGTAGGAATGAGTGCATTTTGGACTAGTGTAATGCTTACAAGTATTTTTACAGTATTTGCATTGACCAGAAAAACATATTTAAGATTACATTTTCATAAACGTATGCTAAAAAAAGCAGAGAAACAGAGTGCAAAGGCCTAAATACCTTTCACATACAGGAGAAAACACACATGGCAGACAATTATATTAAAGACACATTTAAAGATGTACTTAAACACACACATAGTTTGGGCATCTTTGAAATGGTTAAAATTACAGGTACTGGTGAAGAGACTAATATTGAAACTGTGGATGCTGAAAAGTCAGTTATTGTAAAAGGTAAAACAGTTAACCCTGTTCCTGACTTTGTAGATCATACAGTGGGACTTAGTCGTATGGCTGTACTGGATGGTTACATCAAGTATCCAGGCTTTGATGATGAAGCGGCTACAGTTAAAGTAGTAACACAAGAACGTAACGGTAATACTGTACCCACAGAGGTAGAGTTTATTGCTGCAGACGGTACTAATGCAAGTTATAGATTTATGCTTGCTGATGTTATTAACCAGCAACTAAAAGACATCAAATTTAAAGGCGCAGAGTTTGATATTAACATTGTGCCTACACAAAAGAATGTAAAGGACTTAACATACTTTAACGGTGTTTTAAGTGCGTTTGAAAGCACATTCAGCCCACGTACAGAAGATGGCAAACTATACTTCCACTTAGGAGATAACGGTGGAGATAGAACAAAGGTGTTAGTTGCTGAAGCAGTAGACGGTGAGCTTACACATGAATTCCGTTGGCCACTTGACATTGTGTTAAAGATTTTGCGTTTGAGCGATAGTGCCAATGTAGTAATGAGCTTTAATGTAAAAGGCTTATTACAGATTAAAGTACACAGTGGATTAGGCGAATACACTTACTTGTTACCTTCAAGAGGTTAATATGAGAGACTTGGGTAAAACACAGAGAGACTATGCGGTATATCTGCCAGCCATTAGTAGTTTCTATGTAAAACAATTAGACAAGATTACCACAAGGGACAAAGAAAACAGTCGATGCCCTGAAGATTTTGAGTTAGGTAATGAAGGATTAGACTTTCTTAAAAATGAAGGCAGTTACTATCATTATCCCTTTGGACTTTACAGTGCAGGGCATGCACAACTTAACCTGGAAAAGGCTGACGATGATGAGCCCATGATACAAAAACGTGACAGAAATCAGACAGTGATACTGGGTGACTCAGGTGGTTTCCAGGTTGCTACTGGTGTTATTAAAATGGATTGGGCTAATGCAACCGATCCTAATGATCCTGCTCGTTTAGAACTTTGTGAAAAGATTTTACGATACCTGGAGAAAACAGCAGACTGGAGTATGATACTTGATGTGCCTTCAGTTGCCAGTATCCCTCCCCTTAATGCTCGTACTGGATTAAAAGATTTCCAGACATGTATTGATATCACGCAACTTAACATTGATTACTTTTTGAAGAATCGTGTCAAGGGTGCAACCAAGTTTATGAACATTCTCAGTGGTAACGATGAAGCCACTAGTGATCATTGGTACGAAAGTATCAAACACTTTAGTGATCCTAATTTTGTACAAGAAGGATATGGCGATCGTGATTTGACACTGGAAGGTTTTGCAATGGCAGGTATTAACAAGAGTAATATGTACCTAGCACTAAAACGTATCCTGGATCTGCGTAAAGACGGATTGCTGGAAGGCAAAGGTTGGATCCACTTCCTGGGTACAGGTAAACTGAATTGGGCTTGCTATTTGACCAGCATACAACGCATGTTGAGAAAACATGACTCTCCTAATATTGTATTAAGTTTTGATGCGGCAAGCCCTTTTGTTAATACAGCATATGGTAGCACATACAGTTACAACTACTTTAGTCCTAAACGTTTTGGATATTTTATGGACAGTGCTATTGATACACAACGTCTGAAGAACAGTGAGCTACCCATGCCGTTTGCACACAGTCCTATCATGGAAAGGCTAACAGCAGGCGATATTTGCTGTATGGCTGAAGGCGATTTAGACAGAAATGGCAAGGCTAAAGGACCAGACAGCACCAGTTGGGACACTAATACATACATGTATTACATGGCTCACAGTGTGTACAATCACTTAACTGCTGTACAAGAAGCAAACAGACTTGCTGATGTAGAAAAATTCCGTACAAATTTGTGCTATAAAGATTGGGTAAAAGACAAAAAGACTAAAAACACAAATGAGTTTAGTCCTTATGTACCTTATAGTGTAGTATACTTTGATACATTTGTACAGGATTTACTAGATCCTAACTGTCCAGATCCATATGGTATGATTAAGGAATGGAAACCGTTCTTGGACGAACTAAGTTTTGGAGAACTACAACAGGAGAAAGAACTGGACAATGCCTTCTTCTCCTTTGGTGATGATGTACAAGACGATACTCCAGAAGAATATACAAACTTTGAAGATATTATTGGAGATGATGTTTAATGACTTTTTATGTGGGCGACGAATTTCATTTAACTCCGGCACACAAGCAACGTACATTGTTTGTAGAAGGTCTGTATGATAAAGAAGAAATTTTGATGTATGCTCTGAATGAACATTGCCCACATATTCATTTGGGATATAACGATAGTTTTCAACCTAACGGTAATGTTGAATGGACCAGATGGGAAAAGACTATCATACCAATGTTGCAAAGCAAAGTGTGGGTAACACTAAGTTTTGACAACAAGTATGGTGAAGAATTTTTAGAGGGGGGTATGACAGAGTATGACACTTTCATTCCTCTCATTAAAATCGATTTGCCATATATTGCCCAGTATAACTATAATACCACTGTGGCCGTTACAGACGCACAGAAGATGGTGAACCCAGGTATTTGGTATCATGACTTGCACAAAATGCTGGATCGCGACAGTTTTGTACATAAAACCAAATACACTTCACCGTTAAAAGTACTTGACAATAGCAAATGATAATGTATAATATATTAATATGGAAATAAATCTTAGCGGTAAAAAAGGTCGTTCTACTATAACCAGTGTTATAGAAGTAACTGATCTTAAGCAAGAAGAAAATTTACAAGAGGTATTTTTATCCTTTATAGATTTTCTCGGTGCTATGGGTGCTGAGTTTCCACCAGAGTTAGAGCAATTATTGGATGAACATTATGGCGATAATTGAATTTATTTTTAGTGCTATAGTCATTATAGTTATGGCATTTTTTGCATACATGAGTTCACATCTTGTAAGCGAAAAGAAAGCAGGACATACAATACCACTACCATGGGAGAAAGGCAATGCGAAGCAGACAGATGACAGCAAACGATCACAAACTAATGTTGCGAAATGCGAGAAGCAGAATGCGAATGCGACAGCAGAGGCAGGCGTATTTGACAAGAGTTGCGTTGCGTACAGAGACGGAGACAATACTTGAGAAGAAAAGTTGTAGTCGGCAAGAACACAAACCTAAGAGCTTTACTAGCTCTTTTCTGCGTCTTTGTGGCATTGGTGATGTTTAAGTATTACAGCACAGGATGTGTTGTGATGTGTATGGACTGGCATGACGACTTGGTAGGTTATACTGAGCACGGGTTGCCAATATATGAAAAGGATTTAGATGAAGAAAATTAAAAATAAGACACGGGTTTTTAGAAATAAGCAAAACAATGCTAATCATGCTAAAAAGGCCGCAAGGAAAAGAATTGCAAAAGAAAGAGTGGATGCACTCAAAGTAATACAGAAAAGGATTTGGTTTTAATTATGGATTGGAATGATTTAACAAACGGTGAGAAACTGGCTATTGGTATCTCAGTGTTAGCAGTTATAGTAGCAATATTTGTATAAGGTATATTATGAGAACTATTTGGGTAACATTTAACAAAGAAGGTATACACAAATACCCTGGTGCGGACACTGATCCTAAGTTAGCAACAGGCGACTGGGACGACGTGTCTTTTCTCGGTTATCCACATAGGCACACATTCCATTTTAGGGTATGGATTGAAGTGTTCCACAACGATAGAGATATCGAGTTTATACAGTTCAAGAGATGGATGGAAAGACTGTATGCACAAGACACATTGCAATTGGATTACAAGAGTTGCGAAATGATCGCAGATGACTTGGCAGTGAAAATCCAGGAGCAGTATCCTGGACGCTGGCTAAAGATTTCTGTAGCCGAAGATAACGAAAACGGTTGCGAAATAGAATATGATAGAGCTTAAAGAACAATACGTAAGAATGCCTGGCACCGCATTGCGGCGTGGACCATATCAGGGCGGCTTCATGCTTAACAACGGACTGCTTAACATTCATACTGGATTTGCTTTTTTACCTATTCCCAAGTCTGCTAATATGGGAGTACATGACTATATTAATAATACTCAGCAGGTTGAAGATTGGCTAGGGCTAACACATTATATAGATTTAGATGCTCATATCAGTAAAATCAAACAGGTATTATGTATTCTAAGAAATCCATATAAAAGATTTATAAGTGGTACTAACATGTTCTTGGTGCATGGTTTACCTAATGATAATCACAAATTAAGTCAGCCTATACATGATCGTCGAGATCATGGTCAAAAGTCCAGAGATAAAAAAAATTTAGTAGAGATTGTAGATACACATTTTTTCCCACAAACATATTTTTTAAAAGAAATGTATAATAAAATACCTGAAAAATTTGATTTTTTCTATCTTGACGATAACAATGTACTGAAAGATATTATTTCTTATTATGGCTGGGCTCAGGAAAGAAACACAGATTATGACCCATATACTAACTTAAATGCTAGTGCTAAGGTTGTAACTGATATTAACAAGGCATACATTAAAGAACTGTATGCAGAAGATTTTGAATTCATCAAAAATGTTGAATTCAAAAATACAAATGAAGTGACCCTTCATTAATAAAGGAGAATGAAATGACAGAGAATCATTTAAAAATTAAAGCTCAATATGAAGCATATTTAGAAGAAAACGAGAAATTCGAAACTAAAGGTGTTAAAGCATCTGCGGCTAGAGCTCGTAAAGCACTGGGTGAACTTGGCAAACTTGTTAAAGAAAGACGCAAAGAAATCCAGGAAAAGAAAAACTCATTGTAAGGATATCTTATGACTGATGACAAAAAGAAAACTGAACCTAAGAAAATTACAAGAGAAGAGGCAGATATCCTAAATGATTATGCACAAGGGCTTGACGAACCAGTAACTCATGTAGTAGACTATGGTGAAGTATTAGAGGAAAAAGACAAAAAAGATGGCTAAAATTATCTATGTACCACTAGAACATATTCCAGGCAGATACACTGTTCATATGGACCGTGATATCATGAAGCATTTTAGTGATAACAATATCCCAATGGTAAAAATTTATCCAGAGGCGGCTGGCACAGCAGGTCCTTTACCCACAGGATGTTTTCTAAATGCGGCCTACACCAGCAAGTTTAAGAGTATGCAAATGGCTATGATTGCTGGCATGTATGAACGTGGTGAAGTAGAAGATGGCGACACTTTTTTCTTCAGTGATATTTGGTTTCCAGGTGTAGAAAGCATTGCATACATGAACTATTTCCACAAAGTAGATGCAAAGATTACAGGTGTTATACACGCAGGTAGTTTTACTGACACTGACTTTGTTCGTGATATGGAACGTTGGGCAAAAAACTTTGAAGATATCATATTTGACATCAGTGATAAAATTTATTGTGCCAGTGAATTTATAAAACAAGACATTCTTAAAAAGAGGTACGTGGGCTCCGACAAGTTGGTCGTAACAGGATTACCTGTGGACCACACGGGGCTCGATTTAATTGACACCAGTTACAAGGAACCTATTGTAATTTTCAATGGTAGACTTTGTGACGAAAAACAACCCTGGTTGTTTGATGAACTGGCAAAACAGGTTACAGAACGCATAAGTGATACTGTTCCTAATGTGAGGTTCCTCAAAACACAGGAATTAAATTTATCCAAGGAAGATTATTATCGTTTACTTGGACAAAGCAAGGTAATAGTAAGTTACGCTCTACAAGAAAACTTTGGCTTCGGTGTTGCAGAAGCTGCTTACTTAGGCTGTACGCCTGTATTACCTAACAGACTGGTATATCCAGAACTGTATGATAAGAAACATCTGTTTGATCGCTTTGAACAAAGTGTAGACATGGTGTGTGAAGCTCTAACAAACTATAATGAGGGAACCATAACAATACCAAGTGCTAAAACTTGTATTAGAGAGTGGTTTAAAGAGTATGAATGATATGGAAAGTAAAACAGTACTAGTTACTGGTGGTAGTGGATTTATTGGATCTGCTGTATGTAGAATTTTGGCTGATGCAGGGCACAATGTGATAAACATTGATCCCAAAAAGAAGGAACAGGCTGGCGTTACCCAGTATCCTTTTAGCATTGATAACCATCAGGTTGCAGGATTAATTAACCTTGTAAAGCCAGAAACTATTATACATTTGGCGGCTGAACATGAAGTGGGTCGTAGCATGAAAGAGCCTGGTGTATACTATGCTAACAATGTTGCTAACACAATTAGCCTGCTTAATCATGCTGTTGATGCTGGAGTAAAACATTTTATCTTTAGCAGTAGTAGCTCAGTGTATGGAGAAACTGACCAGTTTCCTACACCAGAGACTGCTCTAAAAAATCCAGTTAGTCCATATGGTTTAAGCAAAAGCATTATTGAAGACATTTTGCCTGATTATGAAATGGCTTATGGTATTAAGTTTGCCTCCCTCAGATACTTTAATGCCGCTGGTGCACTACCAGATAACAGTCATGGATATACTCAAGATCCTGCAACGCATCTGATTCCAAGTATTTGTAAAAAAGTTTCTGCCGGTGAGACTGTCACTGTTTACGGTGGCGATTACGATACTGCTGACGGCACTGGCTCCAGAGATTATACTCACGTTAGTGATATTGCACTAGCACATATTATTGCAATGAACTATTTAACAGACGAAAGCTCAGAGAGTGGATACTTTAACATAGGCAGTGGTAATCCTTCTACTGTGTTGGAAGTAATTAAAGAGTTTGAAAAGGTCACAGGAGAAACAGTGAACTACGATATCGTAGACAGACGTCCAGGTGATGCAGAAAGAAACTTTAGTGACACAGCATTAGCCAAAGAAACATTTGGCTGGCAACCGCAGTATTCCCTAACTGATATTATAGAACATGCCTGGGCATGGGAGACTAAGTCAAAGAGGAGGAAGTAATGGCTACTCCTAAATACGAGTACCTAAGTCACTGTCATATGGACAGTTATTATGCAGACATAATTCAGCAAATGGCCAATAAAAGATATAGGCCAGATCTTATCATAGCACTCAGCCGCGGCGGTTTAGACATGGGTGTTAAATTCAGCAACTACTTTAATGATGTACCATTAGAGCCACTAGTATGGCAGACCAGGGATGGTGCGATCAAAGAAATGGAAAAATTAAGAACTCTTTTATCTAAATACGATCATAAGGATATTTTGATTGTGGACGACATTTTAGATTCAGGAGAAACATTAAGGCAAATACACGAAGTTGTAACTTCTAACACTTGTTTTGCAGTAGTAGACTACGCAGTTGCGATAGAGAATACAGATGAGGATTTTGAAGTCGCATACAGTGCAAGAACTATCAGTAGACTCGAGGAAGATCAATGGTTTGTATTTCCTTGGGAAAACTGGTGGAAAAAATGAATGAGCAAAAGATTTTAAATCATATCAATGCTTTAGAAGAAAAGCATCAGATGTTGCACAAAGACATCGAACAGGCATACAAAAAATTTGAAAGGGACGACATCGTTGAAGAAATGAAACGAGAGAAGTTGCGCCTTAAAGACGAAATCGCATACAATAAAAGGAAACTATCAGGTGGAGGCAACCTTGACAAACAATAACAGAAGTAGTATAATAAAGTTTGTACAGTATCATGCGAATGGGCATGCTGGCCCAGATGCTTGCTTTGTAGTAGATATGTATCAGGATGGCAAATTGATTGAGAGCAGAGCATTGCCAGGTAAGAACAAACACTATGCAGAAGACGTCGCAGAGAACTGGGAAAACGGTATTATAATGGAGGAAAAATGAATAATATATCAGACATCATTACTAAAAGAATTAAAGACGCTGGAGGCAGATATTGGGCTGGTGATAACATCAGTGAATACCTGGAGCCAGGTGATGCAGAAGCACTGATTGCAGAACTTACAATTAAGTTTGAAGGTGTACTAGATAGTCTTATCATTGATAGAAATTCAGATCCTAATAGCCAGGACACAGGCAGACGTCTTGCTAAAATGTATGTAAACGAAATTATGAGCGGCAGATACTTGCCCAAGCCTAATGCAACCGCTTTTCCCAATCATGTTGAAGATGGCTATGAGGGAATGTTGGTTGTACGTAGTGAACTAAAAAGTATGTGTTCGCATCATCATCAGCCTGTTAGTGGTGTAGCATATATTGGTATTATTGCTGCCGATACACTAATTGGATTGAGCAAATACACAAGAATTGCACAATGGTGTGCTAGACGTGGTACACTACAAGAAGAACTTGCTAACGACATCGCCCGCGAAATTATGAGTGCAACAGGCAGTGATAACGTTGGTGTTTACATTCAGGCAACACATGGTTGTTGTGAAAACAGAGGCATCATGGCTCACAGTAGTTTAACACAGACCACAGTTTTAAAAGGTCAATTCTTTACTGACACTGGCACAAAGAAGGAGTTCTTTGATAACATTAAACTACAACAGGAGTTTGCTCCTAGATGATAAGCACCAGAGGACGTAATAATTCATTAGTAGTTGATCGTACCTGTGTTGCTGTTAAAGATGTTTGCGAAGCAGTTAGTAGGTATAATACTGTAGAAGAGATTATACAAAGATTCCAGGTAAATGAAACAGAATTATTTGAATGCATAGATACATTTACTGACATTAACGAAATATCAGATAAAGATTTTGTTAAGTTTGAGTGGGAAGATGTTGAAGGAAATGTAGATTTAAATACCACTGCTGTCAGCGACTGGGTTTATCTCAGTGTAATTGGATACGGCAGAGTATTTTCTCCAGAATGTCAGACCTTTAGAGACTTATATTCATTTGGTTTAGAGCAGATATTTATGGATTGCCTAAAAGACGTAATAGATGGAAACAGAAACTTTGAAGAAGTCAGCAGTTTACATGGAATGATATTTCAGAGCTTTGAACAAGTTTACGGTCATGTATCCAGTGAAAAAGCACAGAAGTTGTTGGTATCTTGGGAAGGTAAATGAACGATATAAAGTACAGTGAAACATTTTATAGCCCACAAGGTGAAGGCAAATATGTGGGAATACCTAGTCTGTGGATTAGGTTTTTCTTGTGCAACTTGCAATGTAATGGATTTGGTCAGGAAGATCCCACAAATCCAGAGACATATGATTTACCGTACGAAACTATCGATATCAGCGACATCACTGATGTAATGGATTTGCCTGTATTTGCAAAAGGTTGTGATAGTTCATACACCTGGAGTAAAAAATACAAGCACTTGATTACAGACAGAACTGTAGAAGAAACAGTTGATGAACTCACAAGTAAATTACCCACAGGTACATTTGTACACAGTGCTACAGGACAAAACATTGATATGTGTTTTACAGGCGGTGAGCCACTGCTTAAACCCACACAACCTCATCTGGTAGCAATTATGCGAGAGTTTGAACGCAGAGGTAACATGCCTAGTAGAGTAACAGTGGAAACAAATGGCACAAAAGAAATTTCTGAAGAGCTCAAAGACTTCCTGGGTTGGTACAGTTTTGACAGCAGTAATGAATGGTATTGGAGTGTTAGTCCTAAACTGTGGACAACTGCTGGAGAACAAAACAAGAAAGCAATCAAGCCTGAGTATGTGGCACAATATGCAAAGATTAGTAACCATGGACAACTAAAGTTTGTGGTAAATGGTTCAGAAGAGAGTTGGGACGAAGTTGCACAACACGTAACAGCATTTCGTGATGCTGGAGTAGAATGGCCTGTTTGGATAATGGGTGTTGGTGGTACAGTGGAAGGTCTTAAAATGACAGAAGCAATGATATGTGATGAAGCAATCAAACGTGGATATTATTATACTAGTAGAGTGCATGCACACATATATGGAAACGCAATAGGAAAATGAGGATACTAGAAGTGTTAAACGGAAAAGGACTAAAGAAGTTTGTACACCGTTGTATATTACATGTCGAAAAAGCACTGCTGTTGTTTATTGTAGCAGGCACAGTGTGGGCCGCAGGCTTTGACATTGTGGGCATGTTTAGCACACAGGGCAAAATGGCATTAGCAGATTTATTCCTGCTGTTCATTTATGCTGAGATACTGGGTATGGTTGGTGCTTTCTACAAGGATCACAGGATCCCTGTCACATTGCCAATTATTATTGCTATCACAGCATTAACCAGAATGATTGTGCTCACAACAAAAGGCACAGATCCTGTTGCTATTGTATATGAGAGTGCTGGTATTTTTGTGTTGGCAGTTAGTGCATATATACTAAGTTTAAAGGACAAACTAAGTCTAGAAAAAGTTTTATTAAGAGAGAAGAAAGATGAGCAAGATTAAAAGAACAGTGCCTTTTAGAATGCACCCAACTAGTTGGGGCAAAAAAGGCCGTGATTACGATTTAGCACAGGCAGAATACGAGTTTGATGGTGATGATCTTAAACTGGAACAGGAAAAGATCAACAACAAATATAACAAAAAAGAAGCAAATGCTAATAAAGAACCCTGGGTGTCAGTGTTAAACATGGGTGTAGATCCTGAAAACGTTACACAAGGTTACTTTGAGTTAGATTGGAACGAAGAGTTTGTTAAGATGTTGCAGAGTGCTGGTATCACTGGTGCTAGCGATGAAGACGTGGTTAACAAATGGTTTAATGCAGTATGCAGAACTGTATTAGTGCAAGAAGGGGCAGACTTAGATTATGGTTTGCAAGGGGAGAGAACAGATGTCGTCAAGAGACAAGATACACCAGGACAGTCTGCAGGCACTGAGTAATTTACTTCACTCAGTACAACCTGTAATAGACAAACATATCCAGGATAATATAACACCAGAAATGGCTAGGTATCTTTTGTCTAATTTTAGCAAATATCTTAAAATAGACTTACAGGCTGATTTGGAAAAGAAACAATCAGACTATAGCTCTCCATTTGACGACTTATTGGATGATATGAAATGATTAAATTTAATTTATACGAACTAGGTGACAAGCAGATTTTAAACAAGGATGGAGTTAATATATCACAGAACTCTGTACTTGACAACCTGCCAATTAAAAGTTATACTATACAGAACAATACAAAAGTGGACATCGATGCTAAAGAGATGTGCATTTATGTTGTGAATGGTGTTCTAGAGATTAGAACAGAGGATAAAGTACAGCAAACAATGTCAGGTGATTGTATTATGCTAAAAGGAGAAAAAGTTTCTGTTAGCCCTACATCAGGATACCAGGCAATGTTTGTAACATTTGGAAAGTAATATGGCTTCTTATTTGCTAGTAGATACAATGAACTTGTTCTTCCGTGCTAAACATGTAGGCGGTGGAAAAGACATTAACATGCGTGTGGGCATGGCTATGCACATCATGTTTAATAGTATTAAAAAGGCATGGAATGACTTTGATGCAGATCATGTGGTATTTTGTTTAGAGGGTAGAAGTTGGCGTAAAGACTTTTATGCTCCTTACAAAGCAAACCGCAAAGTGATTGCTGATAAAAGAACACCACGAGAAATAGAAGATGATGAAATCTTCTTTGAAGCATATGAAGATATGCTGAACTTCTTCAACGATAAGACTAACTGTAGTGTTATCAAGTGTGGTAATGCAGAAGCAGATGATTTGATTGCTATGTGGATACAATCACATCCAAATGATCAGCACATTATCCTGAGCACTGATAGTGATTTTTATCAGTTGATGGCACCCAACGTAAAGCAATATAACGGTGTACAAGATCAAACTATCACTTTAGAAGGTGTGTTTGACAAGAAGGGTAATCCTGTTATAGATAAAAAGACAGGCAAGCCTAAGACACTGGGCGATCCTGAATTTGTATTGTTTGAGAAATGTATACGTGGTGATTCATCTGACAATGTGTTTAGTGCATACCCTGGTGCCAGAAAGAAAGGTACCAAGAACAAAGTTGGTATTGCAGAAGCATTTGAAGACAGAAAACGTGGCGGTTTCAACTACAATAACTTTATGCTACAACGTTGGGTGGACCATGATGAAGTAGAGCATGTAGTAAGAGAAGATTATGAACGTAATCGTACACTGATTGATCTTACAGCACAGCCTGATGATATCAAGCGAGTATGTATTGAGACTATTTTAGAAGCGGTACAGAAGCCACACATCAGTAATGTTGGTATCCACTTCATGAAGTTTGCTGGTAAACATGGATTAAACAGACTGGCTGACCAGGCAAACGAAATGGGTACAATTTTAAATGCCGGTATAACGGAAAATACAATGGAAATGGTATAATGGTATGGTTAAAGAAATTATTCGGAACTGAGGATTTAATAAAAGAAAAAGAAGAAAAGAAGATAGTAATTGATATGATGGAGGATGATACAGATCCTGAAGAAGTTACTATCGCTAATGCTTACAAAACAAGATGGATATGGTATCACACAATTCTAGCAATAGAAATTTTTATGACAAACATACTGCTAATAGCAATATTGGTAGCACTAATAGTTAAATTATGAAATTTAAACACAACGACGACTACTCAGATTGGCATGAACTAGACGATAAGTTCAGGGAAAAGAAAGACGATAACGATTGGACTGACACCGAAAAGGCAATGTGGATATTGGAAAATGGTCCAGTAGAATACTGCTGGATTTATGAACGAGTTGACAACACAGTGTTTAGACGTCCAGTTATGGGTGATCCAAAAATGCCTGTTCCACCATGGATAAATAAAGAACGCGAACCAATGTATACACGTACACACAGGAGAGACTATGACGAAGAATGATATTAATAAAGCAATGCTGCAACAAATTTCTGACGTTGCATGGCTTGTACATCGTGGTCCAGATAAATTGGGTATCTTAAACAAAGATGTTCAGGAAACTTATTTTTATGTTACTGGCAAAGAGCTAGTAAAATTTAAAGGCGAAGACTCAGTTTGTGAGCACTTTGGTAACGTTAAGTTATTTGAAGAGCAGATAACAGAAAGTATTCAAAAGCCAAGTACCTATTACATCAAAGGATATGAAGTGGATTATGAAGAGCCATTTGCGGTTGATGAGAACGATCCAGACTACAATCCTGATGTTCCACTATATACTAAAATTGAAGGTAGCAAAATCTATTATGCAGCAGGTTACTACTGCATTAATTTTGACAAGGGCTGGAAACATGCTCGTGGTCCTAAATACAGCACGTTAACAAAATATGGATTCACAGGTCCATATCGTTCTGAATTAGAAGCACGTCAGCAGATGAAAAAGCTCAATAATCAGTAAGTGGATTGGACGGTTCCCGAAAACTGTGGCTACAACAAACGGTTTGCCCACAGTTATGGTATAAATGCATACGGATTACCTGCTAGTTGTATAGCTCAAATACAATCGATTGTTACAGGCAAATGGGGTTGGCATTTTATACCAAATTCTGATATGGATTACGCTCGCGATAACTGGTATGAAAGACAACAATGCTACGTTTCTTTTGAGAATAAACACGATCTAATACAGGTAATTTTACAAGTAAAATTTAATTAAACACACTGATAAAACTCCGAAAAAAGATAAATACTATTATAATGAAAACACAGGAGTTACACAGGTGAGTAGACCAAAGCCTACTGTTTTATTAGAAGCAGTAAATAAAAACACATACAAATCAGAACAAGTACTCAAAGCAGAGGCGATCTATAGCGTCTTCTATGAAGGCGATCCTATCAACCTACGAATATTAAATATACTAGTCAGTTATCCTGGCCCTAAGTATAAAAAGGTTTCTTTTTCAAATCCTGGCCATGCCTTTAACCTTGCAGAAAGATTAAACAAGTTATTTGATACTAAGAAGTTTGAGGTTGTCAGATTAAATGCGGGCGAAGTAGTTCAGGAATCGGATATCGTGGACAGCGATAAATAATTGTGTGGATGAAGGTACCTGTTTACAGTTATTAATTCTAGAACGGATCAAGCCAGATCTTACAGCAACACTCGCAAAGTTAAATCAGGATCAACCTACACCCAATCACACTGACCGCGATCTTCTACAAATAACCTTTAAGAATTATAGATATAAGAATAACGAGCATCATGGGCTGAGACTTACGTATCAGGGCGTATCGCTGTTAAAGAAGCACTATGATTCTTATAGTTATACCGTGGAAGAAAAGCCCACACATCAGGCATTTGTACGGCTTGACAAAAACATGAAATGGCCGTATTATATATCGAAACGTGTTGCTACATTTTTTAATGAGAACGATGCCGCCTGGTACAGACTAAATGGCGGAAACCTAACTAGTTTTACAGAGTATATTTAAAAATGGATACATTAATTTTGAATAGGGACGGCAGTCCTTTAAGCATCTTACCGTTAAGTGCAGTACGATGGCAAGAAGCAATTAAATATATCTGGATGGAGAGAGTGGACGTTTTGGATTGGTATGACGATTGGGTAGTAAGCTCGCCCAGTTGGGAAACCAGAGTACCAGCAGTCATAATGGTAAAAGATTATATCAGAAAGAATAGAAGTCCCAGGCTAGGCAAATTTAATGTTGGTCTCAGAGACAGATTCGAATGTCAATATTGTAATCAAGATCTCACAATCAAGACAGTAACAATGGATCATGTGGTACCAATCAGCAAAGGCGGAAAGACAGAGTGGGAAAATATTGTGGCGGCATGTATGCCATGTAATAGTAAAAAAGGATCACATCTGGTTACTCCCAAGAATAAGCCATATAGACCTGACTATTACGATCTGGTAAACATCAGAAAGACGCTACCGTTTACTGTTAAGCATCCTAGTTGGCACAACTATATCTAACGTTCGTCAGGGCGGTGATAACTGCCGTAGACGCAATGAGCGAGCTCGTGTCCCCACGTCGTTAGCTCACTGGTATCTCGAACACCACTGGGCTTCTTAAGATATAATGTACACCCTGTCATGGTTTCTGGATCGTTTTTTAATACTTTCCATGCGGCAAATCCTTCGATACTTTCAGTGTTCATATCTCTAACGGCCTTTTCTAATGCCATTTTAGTTGGATATACTTTAACTGTGATCTCGAAAGGTTTATCTTCGTAGTTATGTGAGCCCTCTATTGTACGGCCTGGACCTGAATCCCCACAACTTACTACAACCACCATGAGAGTTATTGCTGATAACAATGCAGATATTTTATATTTCATATCAATATTTATGTTGACAACCGACAGAAATTTGTTATACTATTATAAATGTTAGGAGGAATCATGCACGACGCAATATTGAACCCGGAAGATTTATTCCAAAGGCCAGATTCAGCATTTAGAGCTTTTTGTGGTACAATGTATCAGAATCATTTGGTTGAATGTGATGCTTGGGGAGATACTAACAAGTATCCTAATGAAGCAGAGTACTTTAAAAAGAATAAGTGGTTTCTGAAAAAAGAGTTCAAAAGAGCTCAATAAAGTAATTACAGGCGACTGGTGTAACGGTAGCACGGAACTCTCCAAAAGTTTTAGTCGCGGTTCGAATCCGTGGTCGTCTGCCAAATTTTTTATTTGTTCAATGAAATCAAGCACTTAGATGCTTGACAGAATCAGCAAAATATCGTACTATATATATGTAGGTTAAAGCAGAGGTAAATACATGCAAATTTCAGTAACTGGCCCACACGGCGGGCAGCTCAATCCTGAGCTAGTACAGTTTACTCGTTCTGCTGTTAAAGACTTTGCCCAGCAACTGGGTATCAGCAGATTGCGTACCACTATAGAAGTTCAAATACATAACAAATCCACTATTCACGGCGGCACTTTTGCTGAAGTGGAGTGTTTGAACAAGCGACATTTTGTAATTGATCTGTGTCTTTTCAGTAACTGGCTAGCAAATTTGGCCCATGAAATGGTGCACGTCAAGCAATTTGCTCTGGACGAGCTGGATGCAAGTCTTACTCGTTGGAAGAGTAACAAGTATTGTGAGAATATGGAGTACTGGGATCAGCCCTGGGAAAAGGAAGCTCGCAAATTGGAAATGAAATTGTTGGAAAATTTTCATAAAAAATATTGATTTCAGGCTTGACAATATCGTAAAATCTGTTATCATTATATGGTAGGTTAAAGAAAAGGAGTAGATTATGGACCTTCAGGTAAAACCCAGTAACGCAGTAAATATTCTTTCACGTAGTATTTTTGCGAAAAAACCCATATTCCTATGGGGTGCGCCTGGTATTGGTAAGTCCGATATCGTGCGTCAGATTACCGAAAACCTCGGTAACTCAATCATGATAGACATGCGTTTGGCTCTGCTTGAGCCCACTGACTTGCGTGGCTATCCTTTCCGTAACCCAGAAACAAATCAGATGGAGTGGGCTCCTCCTGCAGATTTGCCTAGTGCAGAACTTGCGGCTGAGTACGACACCATTGTATTGTTCTTGGACGAGCTCAACAGTGCACCTCCTAGTGTACAGGCTGCAGCTTATCAGTTGGTACTTAACCGACGTGTTGGTCAATATCATTTGCCAGACAATGTTGTGATCATTGCGGCTGGTAACCGTGAGACTGACCGTGGTGTTACATACCGTATGCCAGCACCGTTGGCTAACCGTTTCCGTCATGCGAACATGACGCACGATTTTGAGGACTGGAAAAGTTGGGCACTGAACAACGAAGTACACCCTGACGTGATTGGTTATCTTTCGTATGCCAAAGGCGACTTGTTTGATTTCGACCCCAAGACAAGCTCACAGGCGTTCGCTACGCCACGTTCTTGGGTAGACGGTGTTAGCAGTATGCTTTACACTCCTGGCTTTGACGAGGCAGACATCGCTGAGCAAAAGGCGGAAATTGCTGGTGCAATTGGTGAGGGTATGGCGGCTAAGTTTATGGAGCACCGACGTGTTGCTAAAGACTTGCCTAACCCTGAAGACATTCTGAACGGCACAGTTAAGAAACTGTCTGAAAAGATGTCTACAGAAATCTCAGCAAAGTACAGCCTGGTTGTTGGTCTCACTTATGAAGTGAACGAGCTGTACAAGGAGAATGGTACCAAAGGTAACTTCAAAGAGTACTTTAACAATACTGTTAGGTTCGCTTATGAAAACTTTGAGCCCGAGATGGTTATCCTACTGTTCAAGACCATTATGACAGACTACAAGATCAAGTTCAATATCCGTACTGACCTTGATAAAGATGTATACAAGGTGTTTGCAGATAGATATACAAAGTACCTAGTATAACAGTTTTTGACTCTGAGTACCTACACTACTCCTCCTACCTACCTCAGAGTCAAACGCCCCCGGAAACGGGGGCACCCTTTTTAGCCAACTATCCCTCTCACGGCGTCAGAATACCCCAGGAAAGAGTTGAAAGGATAGTTGGTTTTTTTATCTTTCGTCAGGCAGTTCGATTTCGTTGATACCACAATGCCAATCAATTTCAGCCTGTCTGGTACTGTGTCTGGGATCGTTCAGTATTTGATTTATTGCATGGTAGCCATTACGTCTGGAATATTTGAGTAAAGTATTAGTGAGCTTAATTGTATCGAATTGTTGGCCAGTGCCGTTAAGATGCAGTATACCCTGACCCTCATACATGTTAAAACAGTTCCACACTAATTCATGCATGGGATTATTGGACCCTGGGTCAGATTTTACTTTTTCCAGCATGGTCTGAAATATATCCTGTTCAAAGTCCCACTTATATTCTTCGTGCATTTGGGACAGTTCTGTATTCCACACTGCTAGTGCATGGTCCTGTATTTTCCACAGTTCAGGATCCATGGTATGAGGATAGTATCTCACACCACAGTTACAGTTTACCATGGTGAAATCTGTTAGTCGCGGGTCATCAAATACGTTAGTGGGCTTGATAAAAACAGTATCCAGATCCATATAGAATATATTACAGGGTTCTGAATGCCAGAGCTCTTTGATCTTTATCATATGATCTTTGAATAACTGCTGATCATTTTCCACTGTTTCACGATGAACAATCAACTCCCAATCGCCCAGCAGATATTCATGTGCAGATTCCACCAGCAATCGTTCCAGTTCTGCATAATATCTGGTTACTCGTTCTGTGTCGGTGTATATGAAAAACTGCTTCTGAATAGTGTAATTCTTGAGGACTAAATAGTTTTTGGGCATAAGTTGTTGTTTTCCAAGGGCTTTTCAGGCTTGACATTCTGTGCATTTCTGCTATAATATATTTATAGTTTTTAGTTAGGAGACTGGTAGGAAATGAGTAAAGATATTAAAGATTCTGCTACAGAAGTTGTACAGAAAACCTGGGGCGAAACTAACAAGAGTTCTGCAGAGATCGAAGATTTACTGATCAAGAGCAGAGTCAGCATGCTGATTAAGGCTCCATTCTTTGGTAACCTGGCTACACGATTAAAGTTTATTGATGCCACCAAGTGGTGTCCTACCCTTGCCACTGACGGCAGAAACTTCTATTACAATCGTCACTTTGTGGATGCACTGGCCGCTCGAGAAGGCGATTCGCCCGGCGTATCCGAACTGGACTTTGGTATTGGACACGAAGTTCTACACTGTGTCTATGATCACATGGACAAAACAATGTTGGGCAATCGCGACAGACGTTTGGCTAACATCAGTCAGGACTATGTTATTAACCTGGACTTGGTTGAAGCAGGCATTGGTAAAAAGATTGAACTGGTTGAGATCTGTTTTGATTGGAAGTGGCGTGGTTACACCTGGTTAGAAGTATACGATCAGTTATTTAAAGAAGCCGAAGAAGAAGGCCGTGTTATTAAAGTACCTACCCTGGACATGCACCTGGATGGTGAGCAGGGCGGCAATGGCGAAGGTGATCCAAAGGATCCTGCTGGTGAAGGTGATAACGACGGTACTAACGGTCCTATTCAGTATACTGACGAAGAAAAAGAACAAATCAAACAGGAGATGCAGAATGCCACTATCCAGGCTGCTAAGGCTGCTGGTGCTGGTAATTTGCCAAGCGGTGTAAAGCGTCTGTTAGACAGTCTGCTTAACCCTCAACTGGACTGGCGTGAGCTGTTGGCTATGCAAATCCAGAGTGTTATTAAAAGCGATTACAGTATGATGAAGCCCAGCCGTAAAGGCATGGATGCAGGTTATTACTTGCCTGGCATGGACTATGAAGAGACCATTGATATTGGTGTGGCACTTGATATGTCAGGTTCTATTCAGGACGAAATGGCACGTGACTTCCTGAGCGAGATCAAAGGCATCATGGATCAGTATACTGATTACAAAATTCACTTGTTCTGCTTTGATACCAGTGTACATAACCCACAGGAGTTCACAGAGCATAACATGGAAGAATTTATGGATTATGAACTCATGGGCGGTGGCGGCACCGAGTTTGAGGTATGTTGGGACTACATGAAAGAGCAGGGTATACAGCCCAAGAAGTTCATCATGTTTACTGACGGTTATCCCTGGAATTCATGGGGTGACGAAACATATTGTGATACCCTGTTTATTGTACACGGCGGTGGCTATGGAGAGCCTCCGGTAGCACCATTTGGTATCACTGTGCCTTATGAAAGAAATTGATTCAGGTATACGCAAAGCCGATTTACACAACGGCCCAGACCCCTGGGCCGCAAGTGTGACCGTCTGGTGGAAAACAGAAGCCAGAGATTGGGGTAGGCGTAGACGTTGGCGCAGGCTTAAAAAGGTTTTGGGTGATCTGCAATTAGATACAGATTATCAACATCGCGAAGATATAGTAATGGACAGCACTATTATATATTTTCGCAATAAAGAAGATGCAGTGAATGCATATTTTTATTTTAGTTAAGGAAAGATATGAGTTTTGTAATAAGTACTGATCGTTATAATATCACAGAGAAAGAGTTTCAGTTATTGGCTGGCACTGGTGTTATGGAAGAAATGCTACGCAATAAAATGGTAGTAGAATGCCGCGATATCAAACAACTGGATCGTTTGTATGAGATTGCAGGGCAGTATGCTACCAGTACATATTATATTAACTGTAACGATTTAGTGGTTACCATTTATTATGCTAATCCTATTGACCGTAACAGACTGGAGAATGAGCTGACCAGAATTATCACTCAGGGTTTATAAAACATTGTAAATAGATGTATAAACCTTAAGGAGTTATAATAATGGCTAAACAAGCAGAACAGGTACAAGAAGAAGCAGTAACTAATGCTGCTCCAGAAACACCAGCAGAAGGCGGTGCAGTACCCGAATCAATCAGTCTAGCAGACCTACAAGTATTACTAAACATTGTGGATTTGGCTAGCAAGCGTGGTGCTTTCCAGGGTAACGAATTATCTCAGGTAGGCACTATTTTTGATAAACTAAGTTCATTCCTATCATACGTGGGCGAACAGCAAGCAGCTCAGGCGGCGGCTGATGGCGAAGCGGGTGAAGAGGAAGCATCAGAGGAGTAATCCACCATGGTACAGATCACAAAACACACAGGAACATATGGCGGAAAGCCATGCGTGGTGGTATTCAGAGAGTTGCCACAAGAACCAGATAATGCATTAATTGTATTAACAGGTTCTCTTTCAGACGTTCAACATGATGATTTAATGAATGTTGTTACCAGTGCAGAAGCACAAGAGGCTAATAACATTTCAGAAGTATTAAACCGCAGACAATTTACTGACGGTTCTAACATGTTAAACGGATTACATTTCAGCAAAAAGTTAACCAAGGTTCCAGTTGGACAGGTTAGCCTTACACCAGCACCAGGACAGAGTGTGCCATTGAGTGATGTTAATGCTGAGCTTCGTAGAATAGAATTTGCAGGCAACCCTAACACAGCTGCTGAACCTGTAAATGCACCTGAACAACCACAAGCCGCTTCAGTTATTGCTGAACAGGCACAGGGCGAAGCAGAAGGATTAATACTACAGGCCAATCTAATGCGGGAAGATGCAGAGCGTCTAATGGCAGAAGCAGATGCCAAGTTAGAACAGGCGTACACAATCTCTCCTGATCTACGTCCTAAAAGAGGTCCTGGACGTCCTCCAAAGTCCGCAAGTTAAAGATAAATAATACTTGGGACAACCAAAAGGAGTACGTTTGTGGGAAACTCTAATCCCAAGGTAATTATAATAGGCAAAGGTAAAGGCAAAATAGCAGCTGACGCTCAACAATTAATCAGCACTATTTCGCCTTCTACCGTTCCACTTGACATGGTAGAAGGTATCATAGTGGAAACCCAGGACGGCAGTCGCTACAAAATAGACCACACATATCTGACAGAAGGTCTAGAATACGCTAAAATAGAAAAACATCTTAAAAATATTGGCATTGGTGCACCCGTTACCAGTGTGGAAATATTGGTGGATTTGGTTAAAACAAAGTTATTTGTAGATGCTCAGACTAAAAGTCTACTGGATAATTACTTTGAACCAGAAGACTAACGCCAGGGTACCAGTTTAAATCTTTCAGCAGGCAAGTTTAAATACTTTGTGGTCCATGCTGACTGTCCTACGAAGTCTAAATGTTGCCATTCTGATCGATGTTTTATTTTGGTTTGTGCAAAATCTTCCCAGTCAGTGTCAGTCAATAACTGTTCTATATGCTGTTTAACTTCCTGAACAGTCCATAAATTATGATCATCCCACTCATAGTGGAATAATTCAAATAAATTACCTGCATTATCCACATAATCCAGACTGATATCTATGCCCCACTTGGGTTTTAATCTGCTTAATTTAAACAGCATGGGCATACCATCTGCCCAGTGATTTAATTGTTCCAGTGCATAGCCATGATAACCCTTTCGTTCGTACAGATCAGCATGATTAATGTGTACACCTCTATCAGTATCAGTGGGCTCGAACCAATCTTGTCTGAGGCTCTGACGCCATCTCATGGGCATTACCGTGGCATTGTTAGCCTGTGCATACTCCTGCTCCAGTTCGCACAGGTCATAACCTGATTGATCAAACTTATTCAGTTTACTTAATGGGGGACAAACCTGATTTTCCAGTGCCACACCCCAAGTACCCAGAGTATTAAAAGAATTACCGGTATTAATTAATTGCATACCAATATTTATTTCTTTTTATTTCTTCTTTTCTTCTTAGGCTGGGATTTAATACCGAATATTTTACGTAATTGTGGACAGTTCAGAGTGTGTTTACCTGAATGTAAACCGCAATCTGGACAAAGTTCTATTTGTTTTTTCATTTATTTGTAACCGATTTGCATGTAGCGAGTGTATACTGGTGTTCGCATGCTGCCAATCATTAGGGTTTCTCTTAATGGATATTTATCTTGCATGTGTGATTCTGACTCACAGATGTTAATGTGGCCATCAAAGTCTGGTGAGTTGTTGGTTTGCATAACAATTAACTGATCTGAATCAGCAGTTTCAAACCAATCTGTACCCATGTGTTCACAACTGGTGTTAACCACCACATCAGGCTTGACTTGTATCAGTTCACCACCTGTTTCGAACTGCATGTAACTGGTATCCAGATAACTGATATCCTGAACAACACCCTTAAAGCGCCAGTTTTCCAGGTATCTCCTGTTAAACACTTCTGCTTTGCTTACTGCGACAGGGTCCTGATCAAGCCCGTAGATGCGTTCTATCGCATGATCACGATGTAATAGGGGTACTAGACTGCCTATCCAACAACCCAGCAGAGCCCAGGTTTTATGCTGTGGTGGTTGCTCTATGTTTAACCAGGTTAATAACCAGAATTTACTTGCTAATTGTCCTAAACTGAAAGCATCCTTGGGAAACATACCTGAATTAACCTGCTCCACAAAGCTCGCCGGCAAGGTGCCATAGCGATCACTCCACTGGCGAACCTGTTCCCAGGTGTCTAATTCAATATTATTGATGGGAAAATCTGTCATATAACCAGTCGTAATCGTTAATTAATTCTAATTTACTTAAATTGTTAGCATTTTCTTCGTAATATTCCACACCCTGCATTGCACCTTTAACAGCATACTCTGCAAAAGGCTCAGTGTCAAATGCCGGAGATAACCAATTATCCAGTCTGGCATCTGATTCAGGATCATCATTACGGCACAGTTTAACACATTCCCTGAATGCACTACGCCATGTGGCATACTCTGATGTATTAAATCTGGTGATACAGCTCACATCATCCACCACTTTAAACCTGCTGCTTAATCCAGTTGTGAAGTCCAATCCCCAGGTGTCTGCTTCCAGCACTTGTTCACGGTTAAACAGTTTAACACCACCATATCCATATACGTCACCAGTGATGGGATTCATACTCTTCCACACATGAACCACATCATGGTCATACTGGTCGGGTATATAATCGAAACTGAAGTTATCTGCAATCTCAGCATCACCGTCCACTACCCAGAACATCTTGCTGTTGCACTGGCGAGCTGCCTCCTGGTGTGCGGCAAATATACCTGGAACGTCCTGGATCCACTTGGCGTCTGGAAATTTCTCACATATTTTCTGATATTTGGCTTCTGCATCATCATCCAGATAGGTAATAAATGCTAAATCATAACTCTCATAAGTACAGCCAGGCTCACGCACATACTGTAATTGTTTTAATTTATTGGTTAATATGGCTTCTGTGGTGACAGTGTCAGGGTCTATATTGGTGGGCCACAAGCGTAAACCACCATAACTGTGTACATCAGCACCGCCTGGTGCCATGCGTTGCCATAAATGCACTTTGTTAATGTTCTGCACCTCTGGCTGATAACTGGTGTTAACCACATCACTCAGTAATACCACATCAGTATCCAGTGTCCACACATAGGGAGCGCCAGCATCACGTGCTTCTGTGATGGCAGACAGCACTGTGTCGCGAGTCATTTCTGTTAATTCCACAAACGGCCAGACGTCTGATTCTGTGGCCACTGTGTTAATTAATTTTAATTGTTCGAATTTATTATTCTGTATATCCTCTGATGTATAACTGTGGCCAGTTTCAAAAGTATGTTTGGGATATAATCTGACACCACGATGTACACCATTTAAACTGCCCTGCAGGAACACATGCACATTATGTTCGTCCCACTGACTGGGATAATAATCGAAATTAAAGTCTGCACTGATACGCACATGCGGATCTGTTACCCAGTACATCTGGCTTTCGCATTGTGCGTCAAAGTTTTCCAGTTGAGTGATGATGTCTGTGTCGCCTGATAATTCTAATACTGGATAAGGTTGTTGTACACTGGCAGGTTCCATGATGTATTTGGGTCTGCCACGTTTGGGAGGTGTACGCGGACTCAATATAACACCGCCATAATCATACTGACGATTGGTTACTGGATTTAATTTCTGCCACACATGCAGTTTACCTGCATCATGTTCTGCTGGCACAAAGTTAAAATTAAAGTCTGGCAACACATCAACATGCGGATCCACCACCCAAAACCAGTCTGTTTCAGTATTGGCGGCACCCTCCTCTAAACTGCTGAAGGTATCCCAATTGGCATAACGTTGCGCCGCCAGATTACCCTGGTACTTGATATCCTGTGCCACTGTGCTGTAGTCCACTGGTACCAATTTAGCACCGCCACAGGCTGGGTCAGCAGGGTCTGTTACGCCTGCAGGGTATTTTTCCAGTAATTGTCCTGGTACTTTAAACACATTTATGTATCGTTGTTCGCTCAGTGGTGGTACCCAACTGAAATCTGCGTCCATGATGTGCTCTGCATCTATCATCCAGAAGGCATCAGTGCTGCTCAGTCTGGCATACTGCTGATAATCTGACATATCTGATACATAAAATACATCATAATGTACTGGATTAATATCGGTGTGCAACTTTTGTCTGGTAATATCATAATTTTTATTAACCAGATATATACCAGCCGCTCTGCGATCCCATAATTCTGTGATATCGGCAGGATATTTATTGGGTAATCCCCATTTAAATGCATGTATATAATCTGCTTCGTGTGATTCTGGAATATAAATTAAATCACCATTAAAGTCATATTCCCTATCCACTACCCAAAACCATTCTGTTTTTGCACGTTCAGCAAAATAACCGAATGTTTTATCAGTAAACCCTTTGTTGGTAAAGAATATATCGTATCGGGCATCACGCACTGGACAATGTCTGTGCTTTAATACACCGCCCTGTATGACATCATATGCGGCTTTCCAGTCTCTGGGTACCAGTCTGATACCACCCAGCTCTGCATCCTCCTCATAATGAGTAAAACTCCAGGTTTTTTCTGGTAATTGGTTTGGCATTCTGAACGAGTGTATCACATTGTACTCGAATGGATTGGGCACATAGTTTAAACTGGCTGGATCAATCTGATATTCCCTATCTATTAACCATACATAATCATCGTCATACACATCACGCTGTGAATATTGTTCGGGATCTGATACAAACATCACAGGATACAGTTTACCTGCGTTCAGAACACCATGATATTTTAATTTAGCCTGTGACCATTCACGTGGATACAGTTTAACTCCGCCCTCCTGGTCAGGGTATTTGTGGCTTAATTGTCCTGGTAAGTGAAAACTGTGAATAAAATCAGGCTCATGATCGCCCGGTGCCCAGTCTATGTGTTCGCCCAGTTGATATTCTGGGTCTATACACCACACATAACTGGCATGTGGATTAGATTCAAAGTAATCGCCTGGTGTTAATTGAAATAATACTTCATAATTCTTGCGGCACACAATGTGATTAACCTGTTTAATACCCTCACTGTCTGTTCGGGGTATTAATCTGACACCACCATAACTGTCAGCACCACGTTTCCACACATGGGTATAACGCTCATCATGCTTTTCGGGTCTGTAGTTTAATACATCTGGATCAGTCACCAGTGTGTCTGCATCAATTAACCAGTACATTTTGGTTTTCGTGCTGATATCTTCAGGATCAGATATCTGTCTGGCAAACGGAACATGGTCTGTGAGCCGGTCATTGGGTCCTATATAGAATACATCAAACATCAATCAGTCCTTTCTTCTTAATATATTTAATTGTTGCACTGGCTATCTGTCTTTGCTCCTGAACGCCGGTGTGGAATCTGCTTCCTATATCATTTTGTCCTGAAAATGTTCTGGGCCATATGGGTAATTGGTCGCCCACCACAACATTATCTGATATTAATCTGGACATTTCTGGATATTCAAACATATCTTCATTGCCCACATACAAAAATGGTATACCCGATAGTTTTAATTCTGTGATCATGCCACTTAATATCCAACTGTCCTGCCTGTGTTTATACTGACTGTCATACAGTTGCTTCCAGTAATGTAAGATTGCGTCTATTTTATCTGGTCCCAGATGGTGTGCCAAACGATTTTGATCGCCCGGTTCACGGGCGCCAGGTAACATATTACTCAGTGTTTCTGAATTTAATAAATTATGATGGAATTTGGGATTTAAACTGCTTAAATCACCATGCATCCGCATGTCTATGTTATATACACCCAAACGCCAGTCGAATTCCTTACCTCGATCAGCACGAAATTCTATACGTTCATGACCAGTATCAGTTACCCATATAAAGTCAGCACCTTCGGCAATGGCAGTTTCCACCTGAAGTCTGATAGCACCATTACTGCTACCGCCTCTGGCCAGTGGAAACAGTTCCCAACCCAGTTCTGATGCCATAACTTCGCTAAAGTGCTGGCCCACATAACGGGCATTTTCATGGTAAACATGTCCTGCAATGGGCTCCAGTGTGACTGGTGCGGCAAAACTGTCTCCGCATACGGCAAATTTAATTGGCTTTTTCATGTTGTAATTTAATTTGCTCTATTAAATCCATTATTTCGTCTGCTGTGGCTTTACCACTCTCTATGGTTTCCCTCACCAGTTGTAATTTGCTTTCCAGTTCAGTCTGCAATCTGCCCACTGCTTCGCTTATCTGTTTTGCAGGATTAAGTGGGCATCTGATGGTGTGGTATGGCAAACGCTCTGCACATTCCAGGCATTTGCCTTCCAGTATGGTTTGTACTCTGGCCATGTTATCAGTCACTGGTGTGTACCTTTACGCCATAATGTTCTGCAAATGCCGCAGCATCGGCTTCATCATCCACTATGGGCTGTCCTTTGATGTTTAAACTGGTATTAACCAACATGGGGCAACCAGTTTTTTTATAAAATTTAGTTAATAATTCATATAATCCAGGATTTTGTTCCCGATTAACTGTTTGTACTCTGCTGGTACCATCATGATGTATAATGGCCGGAAACTGTTCTGGATATCTGCACACCGCCACAAACTGCATGTATGGTGAAACACAGTCATGCGGCATCTCAAAATAGTCGTGTACATGTTCTTCCAGTATTACAGGTGCAAACGGTCTGAATTTTTGTCGCTTTTTGATTTCGTTCATGCGATCTTTAATCTGGTCACCACGTGGGTCTGCCATTAAACTGCGATTACCCAGAGCACGTGGACCATATTCAGCACGTCCATTGGCAACGCCGAATATTTCTCCAGCCAGTGCACTCCGTAATGCACGTTTAACCGGATATGCTCCTGGTATTTCAGTACCCAGATACGCACCTGGCCAGCTCACACGCTCACCGGTCTTATCATAATAATATAATGCCGCGGCACCCAGTGCACTACCAGCATCACCTGGGTTGGGCATTATGTGAATATCATTAAATATTTTGAATAATTTACCATTAGCCACACAATTAAGTGCAACACCACCCATGTATACCAGGTTTTTACTACGACATAATTTACGTGCTAGCTCTGCATAATGGTATATTCGTTCTTCACATATCAGTTGTGCGGCTAATGCCATGTCAAAGTGATTGAATTTTTCGTATCCTGTGGGTAATCCACGCTGTAAATTCTTTCGCATGCGTAAACTGTATCCGTCCACAAAGAAATCCTGTATCATGTGTTTACGTATTTCTGCGGCCACAGTGGGATCACCATATGCTGCCATGCCCATTAAGATATATTCATCCTCCATGGGTTTTAAACCACAATGTGCTGTAACGGCCGAATAAAATAAACCCAAACTGTTGGGGAAATTAACACTATCACGTTTAATTAATTTACCCGAACTCCATTCCCATATGGTGGCAGTGTTAAATTCACCTATGGCATCTATAACCATCACAGCTGCATGTGTATAATTACTGGTTAATACACCAGCGGCGGCATGTGTTTGGTGATGTAAATAGGGAGCCACCACAGGAATACCTGATAATTCTGGATAAAAGTCACGTATCCATTTACGCTGACTGGGTTCCCGTAAACTACTCCAGTTGCCGGCTTTGATATTACGCAAACGTTTTAACCAGTCTTTCTCATGTAATACTATAACGTCTGGTTTACCATACTCCAGTGCGGCATCTATTAATTGTTTATTGATAAACGGATCATTTTTCTGCTTGCTGTAACGCTCTGCGTGAGCCGCAAACAGTATTTTTCCATCTTCCACAACACTGGCAGCTGCATCGTGGAACATACTGCTAATACCTAATACTCTCATTGTGTGTCCTGTACTTTATACTCGTATTGTTCTTCCCAGTAATCACGAGCCGCCGGATCTAATCTGGTGACGCACACTGACATTATCTGTTGTTTGCGTTCATCGTCGGCGTAAAACCATTCCTGTACCTCGTCATGTGTACGTCCACAACTGGTACAATTAACACCATTGGTGTCACATCTGTCTATGCAAGGGCTTATTATACTCATTATCTGTATATAAATGGATCCCGCTTGCGTAATTCTTCTATTCTCTGCTTGAGCAGTTCTTCTTCACTGATCTTTGCACCCTTCTCTTCAGGGTTAACGTTGGTGCCACTGGGTCCTTTACGGTCTGTGCCGTTAGAACCTTCATGTGTTTGTTGTTTATTGTCGTCTGACATATTCACTCCTGTTAATATAGATTAATTATATAATATATTAGTTCTGTTTCTCTGCTCAATTATTTTTCTCTGAGCTTGTTCTTCTGCTGTTAACTGTCTGGGTATTTCCTCCCAGTCAGATATACACAGGCGGCCTTGGCTTTGTAAATACTCATACATAATATGTAGGTTTTTACTCACATTAATATTATCCACTGGACCATTGTGTGTGCAGTCTCTGGCAATGTCGTGTACCCAATCACCTGGTAATAAATGTTCACGTGGTAACACCAATATGCGATTATTACTCATGTTGGTTTCGCAGTCCATATTGTATGTCCAGTGTAACACTGGTACACCCACACCGTTCCACATGTATGTGATAGCATCGATGTGTTTACCAGATTGATAATCATCTTCCACCAGTATTTCCCGAACACCATCATCAGCAGGATATTCTGGCTCATAATTTTTTAGCATTATACCGAAGTCAGTTACATCGTTACCATGTTCATCCTGGTGGCCCAGGCTGTATGCTAAATTCCATGCCAGTGTACGACGTTCTTTGTGACTGTGTTGTATAAACACAGCACTGGGTAAGGGTAATCCTGAATTTAAATAATTAACTGTCTGATACAGTGTGGTGCTCACACCAGTTCCTTCCAGCGCCAGGTTCATACACTGGGTATTCATCAGTTTTGCCAGTTGTTCACACCATATTTCTGATTGATGTAAACCCACACCCTGGGTGTAACTGCAACCAAATGCAATAATAAATTCTTTTTCACGGAATGTGTCCAGTTCTGCTGTGCGATAACCCTGAGTATTAAATGTATATTCTATAGTGACATCCTGATATTGCTCAGGCACCAGGTTATTTTTGATATTTTCCTGATAAAACTCCGGTTTATCAGTACTAAACCAATTAACAGTTTGGCCAGTAATCTGAAAATCACAGTTCTGCAGCAGACTTTCTTTGGATAATTGTAATAAATTCACATGTGATCCCTAATAGCTAATATTTATTTTAACTTTGTCTGATACGATCAAGAATCTGAGCGGCTTGATCTGCAGCGTCAAGGCTCATCTGGTTTGCACGATACACAGCGTCATTCTCATCTTTACAGCATAACAGGTAGCGGTTTATTATTTCCACTGGGAAACCACGCCTGTCCTTGAGTATTTCACATAATCTGATTAAATTACGTCTGGCACGTTCACGAGTCTGTTGCCAAATCAATTTGCGATCATTGCGTGTGGTCAGATTCTGATTTAAATAATATAATTGTGTGGCCACTGCTTCACATCTGCTTTCCCAATTGGGCATCTGATCAAAACTGTAATCAAAAACATCTGTGTATAATTCGAAACCCATGTTTTTCAGGGCTCTATGATGTCCTTGTGCTGCAATGCACACAAAAGGTTTTTCTGTGAGTAAAGGCTTCAGAGTTTTTTCAGTAATGAATATCTCAGCCACACTGCTCTCTGTTACCACATCCAGTAGTGCTTGGAAATATCCTTCGGGTTCTGTGTGAGTGAAATTACTGTCATACTGTATGATATCATCAGTTTGTAATATATCATTGGCATCATACTCCGGTAGTGCTAGTATTTGTTCAGTCCAGTATTCGCCAGTCTGCCTTTCATAATCAGATTCGGTCCAATGGTTATCAGGATCTGCATATTTGGGTCCGTTCCAGGTTACCACATTGTGATCAATTAAATCGTATTTTGCCAACAGATTCATAAAATAAAATCTGTGCGGATGTTTTTTACCATTTTTACACACAAACAAATGTTTTACAGGTTCTCCTGCACGGCCGTAATACATAATAGGATACATAAAATGCTCAGCATACCTGGCTGTGTGTCTGGCTAACCAGTATGTGTCCCAATGAACTATTTCAGTAAATATTCTGTCGTTCCAGTTCATATTGTCATATCTTACACTGTGACTCTGGGCTGGGTGACAGATTTCTGGTTTTCTAAAATCCACTGAGCGACCCACTATGCAATACAATCGATTGTTATTCTGATCCAGTGTTTTTTTAATTTTATTCAGAAACCAGTCCTGTGCAAGACTAATCATCATTTCATCTGGCAATGGGCCATCCTCCCAGGCCTGATACACTGAATCCTTCCAGCCTGAATATATTATTTCCAGACAGTGAGTGCTTTCCTGTGCGGCAAAGTATAATATGTCTGTGTTGTGATTATCCTTTATGGTTAACCAGAAATTATGCCATACTTTATCACGTGTTTGATCACTGATCACATCTCCCCACAAATTTATTAACGCCCAGTTTCGTTTAAAAGATTTACTCACGCAGTTGTCCTCGAATAATTAATGCTATTTTCTGTGCTTCTGGTATGTCCGCATGCCAGTGTATATTACTATCTGGTTGTTGTGCTGAACAATTCTGTATATCAGTCACAATTTGTGGAGTATTTTCTGAATTTATCACAATGTCACATAATCTGATTAAATTACGTCTGGCTTTATCCCGGGTAATCTGATGTAAATGTTGCCACAATTGTGAATTTATCTGTAATTGTTTTAATTGTTCTGCGATGCATTGTGCTCTGCTCACATAATCCATCAGATTATCAAAACCATAATCAAATATTTCTGTGTATAATTCAAAACCAAACTCTGTGTGCAGTAACTGGTTAATACCTGGTGGACCCAATATAATGAAAGGCTTTTCATGCATGATGGGTCTGGCAGTTTTTTCAGTAAAATATGGTGCCCAAATACAACTCTCTGTAACCACATCCAGTAAGCAACGGTTATAAAACACCGGGACACTGTTAGAAAACATGTGATCGGGCGTGTCTGAGCTTTCTGCGAGCGTTTTCAGTGTGGGTGTCCAGTGGCGGAATTCATATGATCTGTTCACATTGTCAGTGTCCAGCCAACTCACCAGATTGGACTCCAACAGATTGTGCAGATGTAAGTGGTCCACCAGACTGGCTCTGTGGTTATGGCCACGACTATTACGGCACACAAACAGATAATCCTGACTGTGTGCACCACTGTTAACAGGATAATTTCTGATGTCAGCACCGCCAGCAAACATTCTAAAGCTCTGATAAAACCAATAACTGCTCCACCAGTGTGTGGCGTCATATAAATGTGTCTGATTTTGTAAAACTTGTTCTGGTTGTGGAAACAAATCCAGATAAACATCAGAATATTCACTACGCCAGTCCGTAACAGTGCCCACTGCACCTGAAATCCACTCTAGTGTACAACCCTGTGGCTGAATAATATCAGATATTTTTTGCTTTAACTGCTGCACCTGAGCAGAATCAGGCTCATCCAGCATGTGATTAAGTGGATGGTCATGCTCCTGTGGTGCACAAAACACTATACGGTGGTCAGGATATTGCCGTGCGGTTTCTGAAATTGTATTAAACAAAAACTTCGCACTGTGTCCCATTAGGTCCCAGCCGTTAATTATTCGAATATTATGGGTCATGTGTGGTGTGCCTTTATAAATACTCGAGTATTTATTCAAACAGGACATACACAAATGAGTTTTCAGACGGTTAATAAGTTCGAATCACTAATAGCAGACTTTTATGGTGCACCCTATGCAGTAGCGGTGGATTGTTGTACCCATGCCATAGAGTTATGTTTACGTATGGTACAGCCAGAATTTGTAACAGTGCCCAAACACACCTATATATCAGTACCCATGACGTTCACCAAACTAAATTTAGCATGGGATTTTACCCATTCAGAATGGGAAAACTATTACCACATAGGAAATACTCGTATCATAGACGGTGCCGTGCATTTTGCTCAGGATGGTTATGTGCCTGACACACTGATGTGTTTGAGTTTTCAGTTTAAAAAGCCACTGGGTTTAGGACGTGGTGGTGCTATATTATGTAATAAACAGAGTGATTATGACACACTCAAAAAGATGAGCTATGATGGCCGTGATTTAACAGCAGATGGTTGGTGGGGCGATCAACAAATAGACACTCAGGGATATCATTATTACATGACACCAGAGACAGCACAACTGGGTATAGATAAACTACCAGTTGTTAGTCGTGTGGAGTGGCCCACCTGGAGTTGGAAAAATTATCCAGACTTAACCACCATGCCAGTGTTTGAACAAAAGGGTATGTTGTATTATGTCTAAACCCAGATTTTTTGCATTTGGTTGCAGCATGACACATTTCCAGTGGTTAACCTGGGCAGATATACTGGCCATGCATTATGCAGAATTAGGTTATGACACTTATAACCTGGGTATAAGTGGATCAGGTAACCAGCAAATACTGAGCACACTAGCCAGAGCAGATTTAAAATATAATTTTACAGATGCCGATATTATATGTGTGATGTGGAGCAGTTGGAGCCGACTGGATATGTACACACGATTTGGTTCCAGTGTGCGAAACGAAAAAAATGAAATAGTTGCCAAATGGAATCAGGGCGGTAATATTTTAATGTTAGCAGATAATCTGGAACCAGAAGAAATACAAGCCATGAAATCATATCAGAAATATATCTGGAATATGAATCATGATTTAATTCGTAATATCACAGCCATACACACTGCTAACAAGGCATACCGAATAGCATATAACGGCAGTATCTGGAATACTGAAGGTCCTGGACATGGAAAGATTGTGGACGAAGAGTTTGATCGTGTGACCCGCAGTATGCCAGAACACTGGTATTATAATCCATATGATCATCATGACAGTTGGTCAGCAGAGACCTGGAACTTTTATAATATTGTTGCTAAACTGGACGGGCATCCAGTGCCCGGAGCCGCATTACAATGGGTAACTGATGTAATAGCACCAGAAATGAATATTCAGTTGTCAGACAGCGTGTCTGAGCGTGTGAGACAATTTGAAGGACACTGTGCAAACTATTTAACTCAGTTTGTGGAACTGCACACTGGCAAGGGTTTAAGTGGAAAATTTCACAATGAAGTCATGGGATACTTGCACGATTACACCAACCAGTATCGCTCTGAGTGTGGTATTAAAGACTGTGAAGAGCTGGAATTATGGATGTGTCCACCCAGTGGTAATAAACCTGCAGGCAATGCTGAACCACTAAACGAACTGGGCCAACAGTTCAAGAGTCATTATTCAAAGAACTAGTATCCAGATTATCCAGACTGGTAACACCCAACCCTTCTGCCTGCCACTGTACTTCTTTTAATTCGTCCCATTTAACCTCTGCCAGTTTGCGTTGACGCTTGATTGTGGTGTTTGTAACGGCCACAGCAAAATTATGTTCTAATACCGGCATCATATCCAGATATAAATCGTATAATTGATCGTAACTCTGGCCGTCTAACCATTTAATTATGTCGTATATACGTTGTACACGTTCCAGATGGCTTTCACATTCATCATAACTTTCGTCCCACCATTTATCAAATGTCTGATATCCAAATGTTTTTAGATATTGTAAACTGTGTTGTGGTGCCACCAACAGGAATGGTGTTTTATACTGTATGGCTTGCACTACTTTTTCTGATAAATTGGCAGTGGGCTGAGCAAATCTGCTCTCATTAACTATATCAAACAAACTCTGTCTGTAATAGTCCTGTATGGTTAGTCTGACTGGATTATATGCCACTGGATTATTATAGTTTTCATATCCTGGTACGCCCTGTGGATAAAAATGTCCAAATAATTCTGTTACATTATTAACCTGATCGGTTTTTAAATCCAGACAATATGGTGAATTACTGTTTAATGCTGCTAATCCGCGTTTAATATCCAGTAATAAATCCGGATCTGTGTCTGCTAAATTGTCATATTCTAACCATTGCACACGGTTTAACAGAGTTTCGGGTGTATTATAGAACCAACCCAGGTGTGTATCACGCTCACACAGCAATGAACTCATGATGCATCTGGCTGGAGTAAATCTCCAGTTGGTGCTGATAAATTTCTTTTTGATAGTTTCTCTGGGTTTTACTGTGGTGTCGATGTGATCATATATACTTAAACTACGCATGAACAAATCATTACATAATAATTTCATTTGCTCAGTGTATTTGGGATAATTTTTTTCCACATCATAGTCACCAGTGTGTATGGTTACGTTTGTGAGCTGATTATGATGGCAGTACATACTGATACTGTCCAGTTCAGCCGCACCATTGCGAGCTGGCTCAGGGTTTTTATTGGGATATTCTGAATAAAAACCACAATTAAATGGTCCAAAAGCGGCCGCAGGATCGTCATCAAAGTAACTACACAGTGGCTCATACAGGAATATGTGTAAGCCATACTTGTTCATGTATTCTATTTCATCTGGTTCATGATATACTTCATGCAGTGGAGTAATATATGTGTTAGCGGCCCAGATCATGATGCTGGCATGGCTACGCATTATACGTGCTGGTACTATTTCATACATACCATCGCCACGCTCCAGTTCACGGGCACCGGGAACATATACTCTGTGTGTTAGCAGACTGCTGTTTTCTACTTTTAATTCGTTCTTGGCCATGTTTACATTCCGTTTTCAGGGTACAGCATGTGTTTGTACATCACAGCAGGATCCAGTGTTCCAGTTATTTGTAGTGTCCATCTGGGTTCTGGCCCTATATTACTGGCGGCATGCACCACGTCTGAACTCCACAAATAATAATCTCCGGCGCTCCAGTTAACATACGCCTGATTGTCCATTTCCAGATAGTGTCCGCTTTTCCAATCTTCCAGCATCACCAAACCGCGGTACACATCAGCACGTTCTACCTCAAACACACGACAGTATGTTTCAAAGTGATCCACATGATTGGGCATCACTTCCATACAACTCATCTTGTAGAACACAAAGCCAGGGTTTTCCAAACCCAAGCGTTCTGCTATACTGTATACCCAGTCTGGCATAGGGTTAGCGCCGCCATACATAACGCCGCTGAACTCATTATGATTATAACCCCATTCACGCCAGGTGTCAATCTCCGATTGCTTGATGGGTTGACGGGTATATTCAAACTGTTTATAATCATCATTCCAGTCGGGCTCTAAATGGCCAGACTTTAAAAACTTTTTCATGATCTCTCCAGATCAAGGGTAACACAATGGAAACCCCCGCCTAATGTTCTCTGATGTCTTATGGGCAACATTGCACATTCAATACCGTGAGCTTCTAGCTCACGTCGTAGGTTATGTTGATTTTCTTCCAGTACTACTAAATTGGGATTTACACTAAACAAGTTCATGTTAATCCATTCTGATGCGTTACAGTAATCACCATAATATCCAATATCTGTGGGCTCGGGACACCATATAACGTCCCAACTCCTGAAGGGCTCAGGAAGCACGTCTATGCTTTTGATACGGCTAGGGTTAAGCAACATTAAACCCTCTCTGAGAAACGCTATCGTGCTGTCTATGTGCATGTAACTGTATACACCCTGTAAACGGTGTACTTGTGCATGTATACGCTCTTGTAAATATTCTGACCCAGCATAGTTACCTGAATTACTCACCAGGTATAACACATCTTCGTTAGCACGGATAATATTTGCCGCATCAAACATGGGTGCAGTTTCATGTAATGCCAGTATATCTGGATTGCCCACGCAAGCCAGATTGTATATATCGTCTGAGTCTGGTCTAAAAACTGCCTCTAATTTGGGAAAATGTTCCACAATATTTAAATAATTATTATGTCTGGCACGAATAGGCATGGGTGTTGCCAGTGCTAAATCACCATGTACAAAAACTATATCACGTGGACAGTAGTCATAATACTGTACTGGTGTTTGTGGTAGTGGGCGTAATACTTCTACTCCCTCGCCCTTGAGGAAGTCGGCAAATGTTTCCAGATCCTCATTTGCTTCGTCAATCACAATTTGTGGATATTCTCCTGACGGTATTTCTGATTCGTCTGCTACGTCTGCATAATTAACACATCGCAAACTTTTGTCCATGGCGGGGATACGTGCGCCTGTTGCTGTGCCTACTATTACCTTTTTAAGTGGATCCCATTCATTCTTTGCGTACATCTGTTATTCTATCTCTGTAATGTCTATAGCCATATCATCAGTGTCAGGATTTAAATTTACATTAATGCCAGTGCTGCCAACACTCATGCTGTCTGGTACATCGATCTCATTACTATCACGTTTCCATTGTCCTGAATTAATATAGGTGTATTTAAAACTGAAGTCTATGGTGTTGTTCAATATTTTTTCTTCGTCTAATAAGTTAAAAAACTCTTCATCGTTACGGCCTTCTTTTAAGTCCCAATCTGGTTTAGCCAAACGTCTGGCACGATAAGCCGCATTACTCTTTAAACGACTGTAGTCCTGTGCATAAAATGGTTTGCTTTTACGCTCTGGATCTTCGCGGTCGTCATATGGATTGGGTACTTGTTCAAACTGATACTGGAATGCTGCATTCCATAAACCCTCTTTGCTGATTCTAAACTTGTATGTTCCATGAAACATACCAGGACCAAACTGGCTACCAAACTCACGCAGATCTATTTCTGGATTAAATTTAATTTCAGCTCTAAAGCCTCCACGTATACGCCACAGTGTACGCAGGAACGGCCATATTTCGTTCACCAAACTGTCTGCAAAAGGATTAATATTGGGTTTAATTATGTTGTAATCAAAATCCTCATAGGAAATTTCGTTCATTTCATCTGGGTCGTCCAGGCTAATTTTATAATGTTCTCTCTCCAGTGCAAATCTGATGGGATACTGGAACGGAATATCTGTACAACCAGTCATAAAGTCCAGGAACATGTGGAATAATTTAACACGGTGCATCACATGTGTACCGCCCTTGGTGAAGTCATTTGTGATCCAGTGGTTCTGATATTTGTGATAACTCACATTAAACTTGTGTGGATTCTGTCCCACAATGGTTTCTTGCCCCACTGCCATGCCCACACCAGCACCCACATTGTTGATGTTACCGTTACGGTTACGCCACAAGAACTGCATGGTTTTAGCAAAGTCATCATGTTCCTCTGTGGGAAAGCCCACAATCCAGTTAGTCGCAGCCATTACACCATACTTCTTGCCCCACTTAAAGTTCTCTTCCATCTCTTTAATGGTAACGCCTTTGGCCATGTCGTCCAACACTTTCTGTGAACCTGACTCACAGCCATAGTTTAACATGATGCAACCGCCCTCAGCAATATCTTTAAAGTATGCTTCGTCCATGCGACCATCACATCTGGCATATCCTGTCCATTTGGTGGGCAAGCCTTTTGCTTTAACTGCCAGTGCAAATGCACGTAGCTCGTTAGGATCACCGTTAATCAAACTGTCAATAAACCAGATGACATCGGCGCCCTTGTTATACCATAACCACTCTGCTTCTGTTATAACATCCACAGCCTGACGTTGACGGTATCTCCAGAAGTGTGTCTCTTCACAGAATGTACACTTAGCAGTACAACCACGTGAAAACTCTGACGTTACACCGTTGGGTACACGATACAAATTAAAGTCTATGCCCTCATAGTCTGGCATGGGCATACCATTAATATTGATACGCTCACGTTCGTCCTGTTTGATTACTTGTGGTTCGTCATGCACCACACCATCTTCTATATCGTCCAGTATCTTTAAAATGGCCGCTTCGCCCTCACCGCTTACCACATAGTCGTAGTACCAGTGAACTTTAAACCAATCCTTTTGTACGTTTGATCCGCCCACTGCAATTTTAATATGCGGTGCACGTTCTTTTAATTGTTGCGCCATCCACTTGGTGGGTTCTTCTGAAATATAATACTGACTAAATCCTATAATATCAGGCTCATAGTCCAGCAATTCTTCTATAGCGTCTTCCAGTAGTGGCTCTAACACAGGGTGAATATCCTGCATGTAAGTGTCTCCCAACCAGTGCCAACTAGCACTAGGATCCCACAGTCTGAACGGAATCTTTTCATTAGGACGCCAATCGTTTTGATGTTGGTTGTATGCTCTGATATTTAAATCAAATATCCTACTCTCATATCCTGCACTTTTACATACACCGCTTAAACGAGCCAAGTTAAATGGCGGAAACTCTGGTGCCCATTCTGGACACATAACCAGTGCAATTTTAGTATTACGTGTTTTGTAATCTGTGTATACTGGTGTTAGATTCTTCTGTTGCACCTTTTTTGCATAGGGTGCAATAACCTTCATCATTTCCATATGACGATCGTTCGCTACGTCGGTGTCTAATTGATCAGGCAAGTCTATATTATCCTTTGCCAAGGATATTAGATTAAAGTCTAATGATTCTGGTTTATCTGACATAATGTTGCTTCTTGTTAGTTACCTATATTTATAGTGTGTTTACTGAGTTCTAAACTTTTCCAGAACTTCAGGATTGGCACACAAGTTTTTATCCTGTTTAAGCCATTCTAAATTGTGTTCCACTATGGGCTTTAGTTGTGTTTGTAATTCCACCCACTCTGAATCTGATAAATTGCACAAACGTTTTATTTCTGTAATCAGAATTTCCATACGTTTGATGTCATCAGTTACTGTGTCATATGTTTCGTCTATGTATGGTGCAAATGTTTTGTATCCTATTTTTCTCAGATATTCCAAACTGCCCGGAATGCCCACTAACACAAATGGATGTTTCATGGCAAATGGTTTGTATATTTTTTCACTGTAAAATATACCAGGAAAATATTCTTGTGATGTGATATCATCCATAAAATAGTTTGTTTCGCTTACTATGCTAAAGTAACTGGTTCTGTAATAGTGTATATCCTCCAGTTCTATATCCACTGGATTATCTCTGTCTGCTGTTCTGTTTAACTGCATGGGTAATCTGCTCAAAAACTTATCATAACTTTTTTTCAAGTTTCGGTACCCAGCTCTGTGGCCTGTGCTGTCCATGATGTATTTTGTTAAAATATCATATCCTGGATCCTCACGGGCTAGCTCTACTTTGTCTGTTAACCGCTCCCTAAAATCAAAACTATTATATCCATAGTCTATCAGATCTGCTTCTTCCATGTGTGCCATAAACAATCTTCTGTGTAATCTGGGCACACGGTTAAAATTCAGAAATTTCCTATCTCTGGGTTTGGTTAGGTATGGTAAGCTCACTGCATGTGTTAGATCTTTATCGTGCTCTTTGAATATAGCAGTTTTACAAACCTCTTCAAATCTAAAAAAGCTCACTGGCTCCATGCGAGTTCTAAAACCACAATTGTTATAATAGTGATTATATATCTGAGTGGCGTTCAGGCCTGCTGTGGCAAAAAAGAAATTCACATCTGCATCGGCATAAAAGCACGCCGCTCGTTGTGCTAGTGCAGTTGGACTGGGCTGAAAGTTTTCTTCTGCATTCCAAAACAGTATATTTTTATTGCCATGTTCAATAGCTCGTCCTACTTCTCCAAAAATATCCAGTGGGGCTCTCGATGCTGCTGCCCAATCCATACTACCACCACAGTACACAATGTCTGTGGTTTCGCGATAGGGCGCCAGTTCTGGTATGCATTTAAAAAACACATCCAGAAAGTATTCTTTATTTTCGCGATCCATTTCTGATGCATTAACACATGTTTCCTCTAATACAAATTCACCATCTTTAAAATAATAAAATTGATTACAAAAATTGAATCCATGCCACACATCAAAATCTGCAGGATTAAAACACACAACTGGTGTACCCCATGCACAAAATGCAGGATTTTCACTCAACACTCGTGAGTAGCTCTGTACCAGATAGATGTCAGTAAATGTGTTAGCCAATCCGTCTGTGGCATGAAACGGTTGCATATCCAGGTTTAAATCTTGTGTGATTTCTGACTCACTGATATAATCAAAGCTACCCACATTAGCAACTCTGGTACCCAGTGTGGGTAACAATGCAATGAGGCGGTCTTTTATAATATCAACCACGGTGGTGTCTCATTTAGTTCATCTTTGTATTTGACATTTAGCATTTTTAGATGCTGTTCGCCAGCCCAAGCCATTGTTTTTGTACTGAGTTCAAAGCCCAGTTTTTTCAGATAGTCACAATAGTCTAACACACTAGGGTGGTAATCGTCAAATATTTCACCATTCACTTCATATGAATAACCACTCTTCCAGCCGCTAGGTGCTTGACAGCTCATTAAATCTGGTAACAGGTATGGTTGTATATTTTTGTAGCAATTAACAACATCTGATATATCTGCATCGGGAGCCCTGCCGCTGTATAAGTCCTGCTGATCGAAGCCTATGCCTGTGGTCATGATAACCCGGCAAGGTAAAGAATCCAGCATTCTGATAGCACTGTCTATCAAACTCATATCTCTGATAGTCATACCCCTAGGACAACACCATTGCTCTGTGAACACCTTGGGATATGTGTCTTGGCTGTACAAGTTACCTGGTGTTACCCAGTTGTTGTGGCGTCCATATATGTAACGATCTTCTCTGTAAAATCCCGACCACATTATAGCCAGTATGTCGTTGTGGTCCAGATCTGCTACGCCGTTTATTATTTGACTTACAACAGTGAATATATACTGGTTGCCTGCACCGCTGGTGCCAGCATTAAAATATCCTGCATTGGGTAATTCTTCAGCCAGTATGTCAGCCCAGGTAGGCCAACGATAGTTGGTAAAACTGCAACCCACAGCATAAAATGTTTTATAACTGGCTAAGTTACCCAGTTGTTTTATATCAGTTATTATCATTTGTAATTCATTTTGTGGAAGAAATTTTCTTTATTCACTATCACATTAAAATTATAATCACAGATTTCTCTAGCACGTTCTATAAATTTTTTCAGTTCTGGTTGCGATAAGTTACACAAACGTTTTGTTTCTTCTGCGATAGCCAGCAGTCTGTCGCCGTCATTTTTTATTTTATCATAACTTTCGTCAATGATATCTTCAAAGGTTTTATATCCAATGTGCTTTAAACATCTTAATATACCAGGAGAACTTATCACGATAAACGGATGTTTGAACAGTATACTTTTCCACACCTTCTCACTTAAAAACTGTGTGGACTCAAATCCTAAATGACTTGTGTAATAGTGTGTTTCACTTATCAGACTAAAATAAGTTTCTTCATACAGCCAATTATGGTCCTGTGTCATGGCTGCGCGATTGACTACTAAATCTTTGGTGTCTAAATATAGTGGTTTTTGATGTATTAGTTCTTCTTCTGTTTCGTCCAGTATAGATAATATTTTAGGGAAATCATAATGCATCTCTCTGATGTATTCTACCATTTGAGGCCAAGTGCGATGATCGTCTGACGGTGCTAAACTGATATGTCCATGGTCCACCAATCCATATTTTTTTAACAGCATAAACATAGTAGGACGATGTAAACGCCAACGTCTGTTAAAATTCAGAAACTTCTTTTTGTACGGACCGTCATGCAGTGTTTTTGGTGGTAACCACGTATCAGTATCAGGATGAAGCTCGTCTTCTTTTTCGTGTTTTTCGTTCCTATAAAACTGTACAGCATCTTCTTCAAAAGGTAATTCAAGTTCAGTTTTTATTTGTGGCATTTTATATATGGCGGCAATCCGGTCTACTTCTTCCAGGATGTTAAATGCTCCAGTCATCAGTACAACTTTGTGTACTGGTATGCCTTGTTCAAATATGATGTGTTTGTATAATGGCTCCACTACACTTATAAATGCTTCATGGCTGTTATTTAAAATTAATAGAGTTCTATCCTGAGGGTCTTTGATTTTTACTAATATATCATATGGTATAATTGTATCCAGTTTAATATCTTGGAATACCCTGCCGTCTTTGAATGCCATGTAATAGTATTTGTATGAATCACTTTCAAAGTCCCTGGTTATATACAATCTGGGTGCTGGCTCTACCCTGTACCCATTGGGCTCATTGTGATCCAACCAGTAGTATTCTTCTGGATTTAAGATCTCTCCCATTAGCCACCAACCTCTGTGATAGCGATTTGATTTTCTGCTGTTTCCTTACATAGGTTCCAGAAGTCAGTATACTCAGGATATGTTTCCAGGAAGTTTACATCGCGACGCTTGTCGTATTCTGTAAACCAGTTGTAGAAGTCTATCCTGCCCTGTTCAATTTTTCTGCTATCATACTGTGTGTTTGCAAAATAGTCACGCACACGTCTAAAACGTTCATACTCCAGTTCACTAAACATTTTGGTATCATCTTCCACAATGTTATCCTTGATAAACTGTAAACACTCGTCAAAGTAAGGTAAAAATTCTTCTTTGGGTAGTATGTGCATATCATACTGAATAGGCTCTTTAAGATAGGGAGTATCAAATCTGATTTTTCTCACTGTATCGTCACTGCCCAGCCCATTAGGTATGATGTCGTCATACTTAGCTCGCCACTCTAATACTTTTTCCAGGTAGCCTTTAAAACTTGCAACACTTAAAATGTTGAATGTTACCATGTGAGTGATATGGCTTTTTACACCACGTACATATATGTCCTGATTTTTCTCCCAGATGTTCAAATCAAGTCCAGTACGCAAATACTCTGCACGTTTACCCCACGTATCTATGCTGGTAAACATTTTAAACTGACGTATGCAGTTATTATCCTGTAGCTCTTTCACTGTGTCAGCGAGCTTCTGAACACGTCTGCTGGCATATCCTAGGTTAGTGTTAATGTTGATTTCCAGATGCGGTTTAGGGTCTCTTTTAAGTTCCTCAAACAATCGCCACGTCGTTTTGTGCAGAATAGGCTCGCCTCCAGTAATACGTAGTATGTTTAGAGTTTTACTTACTTCAGGCCACCAACGCCACCATGCCGCAACATAGGGATTGGTTTCCTCATCATCATAGTTTGTAAACCATTCTATATCGCAGTCGTGGTTTTTAACTGTTTCGTATTTGCCATGCTTTTTAATTTCATTGTAGAACATACTACTGTGCATAGGATGACAATAACCACACTTAAAGTTACATTCGTTACTGAAAGCAATTTCAATATACTCTGGATTAATTTTATAGTCTGGTGGATTATCCAGTATCTCATCAAATCGTTCTTCTGTGTATATGCTGCTGTTACGTATTTTTCTGTCTGATACATAATCGTCGCCCATGCTTTCCACATTCCAACAATACTGACAGCCTTCAGGTTTGTCGCCATTTAGCATTTCCACACGCTCGTCAATTTTTGTAGGTGTATTATGTAATACACTTGGTGTATACTTTAATTCTTCTAGTGGAATATCGTGCGGCTTAGGATGATAACAACTGTGTGTTTGTCCTCTGTGCATGTATATGGTAGTGTGATGCCATTTGGCCAAACAAAATGTAGGGCTTGCCTCATCGTTGACTATCTGGTCTATCTTTTTTATTCTGTCTATATGATCACTCATAATAATTCCTGTGTTTAAAACGTTTTTAAATTTTGCTCTAACATGATGTGATATTTTTTAGCCAGCTCTATAACACGTTTATGGTTATGTCTGATCACTGCCTGTACACCTCCGCTGTATACAGACTCATGTATATATGCTAAATCAAAACGTTCTAATATTTTCCATGCCTCATCTAACACACGATCAAGTCGCTCATCATAATCGTCAAATATATCGTATGTTTCGTCGAACAATACTGATTCATATGTCTGAAAGGCATAAGTTTTTTTCATAAAGTCCAGGGCACCCTTTTCATTAAACAATAAAAAAGGTTTCTTAGCCGCCATGACTTTGTATACTTTTTCTGATATAAACATTTCTTTCCACCAGGGAAACGCTTGTTTTAATATCGCAAATTCTTCTTCTGTAAAATCCTCACTTTGTACATAGTCTATGGCAATGTCAAAATAACTGTCCATAACTGCTTTTTCGTATGCATTAGTCATCAGTTCAGGATATGTTTTATCGTAATACATTTCTGACTGACTTTGTCTATCAGTATCAGGATCTTCTAAACTTGATGGGAACGATTTTAAAATCTCTCCATAGTTCTCTACAAATTCGTGTCCTTGATCTGTTAGATCTAAATCGTCAAATATAAAACTGGTAATAATTTTATCTGCATGTTTTTCCATAATTTTGTTATGATAAAACCATGCCATAGTGTCGCCCTTCTGTTTCCTGAATCTTCTATTCAAACAGGTTAAAAACTTAGGGCGTTGTATATTCTCACGATGATCGTTGCAATCTATTTCGCCACCATCATGATCTAAACCAAGCACTGTGGTGATCCAAAAATCACAATATACTACTTTGATTTTGTTTGTTATGTTGTTTGCTTCACACCAACCTTCATAACAACGATTGACCACAGCATTACCTGAAATAAATTTAAAGTTTGACGGATCAAATCCAGTGTTTTCACATGCTTCATGAATAACATCAAATACAAAAACACATTCTTCTGGTCGGGTTTTATGATTCCATAACATGTTAGGCTCATACACCCTACTCAGTATAAATTTATATCCACTGGTCCTTGCCACAGTGAGCTGACGTTCTAATCTTTTTTGACTAAAATTTGCTCCTGCATAAGCACCAAAGATTTCCAACACCCAAAGTTTATCTGGGCCTTCTTCTATCTTGTTAACTGAATATGTGTCATGAATTTGATCCGACATACTTATCTCAATGCATCCTTTCTAGTATTCCCGTAATGAATAACTGTTATGCCATCCAGTTTAGGAATCTTCCTCCATGGGTCAACAACCACACTGCCTTCAGCAAAGTTTAGCTCTGTACCATTTGCAGTTGCCACAGTGAGGGCTTCATCAGCACCTGTAACTCTGTGTTCATCATACCAGCCTTTAACAAAGTCCAGTTGCTCACCATAAGTGATTTCCGGATTGTGTGCTAGCAAGTAAACTGCTGGCTTACTCAGGATATCGTCTGATGGAATCTCTTCCATTACTTCATCCAAGTAATGCAGTTCAGCACCCTGTTGCTCAACATAGTGTCCAACTAACATACTGCTGGAACCTGCATCATATGGTACCAATGGCTTGTAGGCTTTGCCAACAATTACTACTGGCATCTGTGGTGATACACCAGCACCAATTGTGGCAAGATCTACTAACTGCTTTGCCATGTTCTCTGCTTGTACTTCTCTGCTACGCATAACAGCATCAAACAAATCATAACCTAAGTCTAAATTGTCTGCCATCCAACGTAGTGCAATGTTATCTCTGGGGTGACAAGCGCCGCCATCGCCCATGCCAGGTTTCATATAACCTGGTCCCATAATACGTCTATCTGATGTAGCAAGAGCATCACATACAACTTCTGCATTAATGTTGCCCTGCTTCTCTGCGACGTCTTGTATCATGTTTACTAGGCTGACTTTTGCTGAAATAAATGTGTTGTAAAATACTTTAATACATTCACATTCGTCCCATGTGCCTATAACATAACGTGGATCGTTTTGCATGATTGTTTTGTAGAAGTCTACAAGTTCTTTTGCATCTCCCGTTTCGCTACCATCTTCAGTTCCGATCATTACCATTTCTGGATTAACCATATCCCACTTAACTGTACCCATAGCAATTAGATATGGGTTATACACAAAGCGAGTATTTGGCAATAGCGGAACCAGTTCTCTGCGAACTGTACCTGGTAGTACTGTTGATATTAGGACTATTAGTTGATCCTGAGTTGCAACCTCATTTACCTCTGACAAAACTTTTTTTACTAGTGTGTAATCAAAGTCTTTGTTTGGCAAATGGCTGGTTGGTGCTTTACCATCATATTGTGGATCATGCGGAGTCTGTACAGCAACAAAGACAATGTCTTGTCCCCTTACAGCATCTACCAAATTGGGAACCATTGTAAAGTTCTCTGGTTCTCTTGGCTCTACATCGTACCCTACAACATCATGGACCTCAGCGACCATTTCGGCGCAGGCTTGTCCTAACTTGCCCACCCCGATAAATCCGATCGAGGCCATTTGTATCTCCTGTATTGTAGTGCATTATGCACAGTTATATTTATAAAGTGATTCAGCGGTATTACTGATTTTTAGAGTGCAGATTCCATGATATGTAAACTGTTGAACAAATCATAAAATTGTGCTGGTGTCAGGATACTTTCGTGTCCGGTGTCTGGTTCTCCCAGATACTTTTCAATATACTCTACACCATAATATCCTAATGCCAAACAGGGAAAAATACCGGCTTCGCGACCCTCGTACCCTGTGGTGTGATTAGATTTAATAAACCAATCTAGCTCAGAAAAGGTTAACTCTTCTGCTTTGGGTGGGAAACTTTCTGTGGTATAATATATAGAAAACTTCTTTTTATTAGCACCGTTGGAATAGATAGACTTTATTTCCTCATAGTGCTCAGTGTTGTATATAACATGCTCGAAGTTGCTCTTACAGTAACGACAAAGCTCATAGACGTTAACACTGTCCTTGTGTAACTTGATTGTGGTACAACTGGTAAACTCTTTTATATGCTCTGCAGCGTAGCTGTCTGTAGTGCTCCAGATAAGAGGAATACCCACATTGCTTGCAAGTTTATCCAATTTTTCCATGTTTTCTGGTGTTATTTCACTGCGATTAGCAAGCTCTAAATAAGGCATACTGCCCCATGGACTGTTTACTGAAACATATTTCTTTTCTTCTGGTATAATTTCTCTGGGTGTGCTTTTGTTTATAACTACAGCATCAGCATTGCACTGAGCTGCGGCAATTAGTCTGCTTTCTAACAGATCCCAATTATTCTCATGGTATAAGCCTATATTGGCATACAGTTTACAACTCATAACCCTCTGGATACCCTGTATACCACTTTATCACTGTGTTAACACGAAAACTTCTATATGCGTCTTTATCCAAACACCATACAACCAAGTTATCACTAAGTGCATCAAAGTCTTTGATAACAATGTCCTTTCCTGCAACGTCAGAGTTTAATGTACAAGGCATAACTCTGATTTCTTCTGTGTTAATTTTTTTGAATACCACAGTTACTACACCAGACTTTGCTTCTGATATAAATTTTTGTGCGTCTTTCACTATTGCAATAAACCTTTTTCAAGTAGCTCTTGTATTTGTTTCTCTCTGACCATCACACCCCAACGTCTGGGATTTACATAGGTCTTTTTAAAGAACTTACACATTTGGGGATCAGGATCAAACAGCATCATTTCATTAATGCTTTCATTCAACACTCGACCTAAACTGCACACTTCTTTATACAGCATGTTACTGTCCCATTCTTGTTTTGTGTAAGGACACTTTTTATCATTTAGGCCGTCTGCCTTGGCTGCAACTTCATCAAAAAAGAACGACTTAAACCATTCGTAATCTGATATTTCGTTAGTATTCCAATCTGTGAGCACTGCTTTCTCACAACCAAGTCTTGCACCATATATAGCCCACAAGCCGTTTTCAACATCTGAGCCAATGTTGCACCATGTTTGTAGTCTGTTGTAATTTTGCCACCATATTTTTTCTAAAAAATCGTCTGGTGCAACACGTTTGCCTTGATCCAAACTCATTTTAACGCCTTCTCTGAATCCTGCTCTAAATGCTTGGAATGGTGATGCAGTTTGATGTACTTCGCTGTATGTATCATTAAGTTGAATATAATTTAACTTCCAACAAAATTCCATACCCTCTTCATCGTCAGCCGCTTCGTGTGTTTTCATGTCTAATACATATTGGCGCGGCCAACACTTGAGTCCACCATTACCATACACTAAGCCGTTAAGAATATTCTTACCGTTCCAACTAAAAATACTTTCTGAAATATTATTACCGTCATGATCAGAATCTGGTACATCAAGCACTTGTTCAAAAAAGTCATCCATGACAATATTATCACCATCTACAGTGATAAATCTATCTGTTTCTGATTGCTTTGCACATTCTTTATGTGCGGCATCAAAGCCTTTGACTCCGTGAACTCTTTTTGCCCAGGGCACTTTGTTCAACAGATCAGCCCAATGCTCTTCGCAGTTGGGTTCGTCATAAGATATGTAAAATATGTCTAGTTCTGTGACGTCAATTTTAGCCATGTGATTTTACCTGTGTAATATCTATATTTATGACGAGCTCAGAATGCCAAAACTACTTTCTGATGTAGGTGTCAAACAGTTTGTGTGTATAGATACTATAGTCTCTGAAATCATACGGCATATCAATTTCCACACCACCGTCTGATATCAGATCTGCAAGTGATACTAAATGATACCCAAATAACGTATGTGGATCATTTTTAGAAGTGATATAAAATCTTAGCAGTCGTTGCCCGTTTACTGTGGCACTGATAGGATATATTCCTTCATATTGTTTTAATGTGGTTTTACTGATTGCTACCTTTAGTTTATCCTTTGTGATCTCTACCTGTATAGCCCAACCTTTACGTTTCTCTCTGGTGATTTCATACAGAAAATCCTGCTTTGCGTCTATAAATTTGGTCTCAATAGGTTTAATTCTGATATAATATACTGTGTCGTCTTTTTCGTTAGGTACTATCTCATAGTCCTCTAAGCGATTATCCACTAAAATTTGTAATTGTTCTTGGGTAAAGTCGTAAGTTAGCCAAGCAGGATCTGGGTCAAAAGTTTGCTCACCGGTCAACGCCAGAATGGTTCCTTCCTCGTTAAAGTATACTTTGTGACTTCTTTTTTGATTTTTTAGAATTAATTTATTAACTCCGCCAGCAGATTTTTTTGAGTCAGCAAACGCTTTTTTACGAGCAAGGGCAGCATCTGAAATGTTTTCGCTTTGTATTTTATCAGTCATGGTATTCTGTCTCCATTTGTGCAAGCATTTCGTCTGTTAACCAATCTTTTTCCACATAGTGAAAAGGTCGTGTTTGTTGAAAGTTTGCTACTTTAAAATCATTATAATTTCTGTAATACGTGGGTAGACTGTCTGTCCATGTATCATATAACGGCATGCCCATTGCATTTTGTATATTGCTTTTCATGTGCACAAACGTTGGATATTCTTTCATATTATCTCTAGTACACTCATGTTCTATTCCTAATATTTGCATCGCCAATGCAAATGCAACATCTCCACTTAACCAGTCTGGCTTGCCTTTTGGCATGTACTTAAAGAAAAATCGTTTCCAGTTATTAAAAATTATTTCAGTCATTGCAAATAATTCCGCGGCGAGCTCTGACTTTTTAAAATACATAAATGCAGTATACACGTTAGGAAGTTCGTTGGCTTCAAAATATTTTCTATAATAGTTACTTGTAACTATTTCATCTCTGTATGTTCGCACATTTGTTGTTGCCCATACATCCTGTTGTGCCAAAGTGTCCCACCAGTGACTTACATCTGTGGGGAATATCATGTCAGTATCCAGTATAACAGTTTCATCATACGGTGTCATGTAATAATATTTCCACTTGTTTTCTATTTTCCATTTGGACTTGGTTGCGGCATCGTTCCAGGGAATATCCACAATGTGATCAAAAACTTCGCGATGCTTATCTGTGATTTTCTTTTTTGTTTGTTTGTCTACGCATACTGTTAGATTACTCACTGTGCTCTGTGTTAACTTTAGGTTTAAGGCAAGTGCGTAGGCTTGACGTAAGTAGTCAACCTTTTTTGTGTTCTGTGCTATTACAATATATCCTCTACTCATAACATTGTTCCCTCTATTAGAGGTGTTCTGATAATCCAGAAAGGTTCTTCTTCTTTTTCGTCCTGTAATGCATAAGCCATAAGTCCCGCCGTGACTCTACCAATAGCCCATTTATTCATGATATGTATATCGTGTCCTTGCCATCTAACTAATGAAAAATCTCCAGGAGATTTGGCCTTTTCAGTATATAGATATATAGCATCACCTTTGACATCATAAATGTCGTCATTGTCAAAAGTTTTATATAGTGTAAACGGTAATTGAGGTAATGCTTTGTCTATGTATCCTCCCCAACTATGAGCTGCTATACTAAAACTAAAATCATTCCTGTATATGGCATTATGGAATTTATATAGTCCTGCATAATACTCTCGGTTATCTCTAACATGCTTCACTAAATTAAAAAATGTTTCCACTTCTGGAGTTTTACGAAAGTAAACCACAGTCGCCCAATACATTGTGATACCCAGTGGATTAAGTCTATCTAAATCAGGGAATCTTCTATCTGTGGCCACATCCTTGTATTCCCAATTCATCATGATTTCATTATTATGTCCCCAACAACGATTTAGCACATCACTAAGTACCAAATAATCCGCATCTATTAGAATGGTTTCATCATAAGGGGATAGTTCGTATGCGTCTGCTCTGTTAACATTATAAAAAGGCAATGTTTTAGGGCTTAGACTGGTATCTTTGTATGTTCTGGTGTTACGGTACTTGAAATCATAATCAGTTTGTGTTATAATATAGTTTGTGCTAGCATCTGTAAACTCGTCGGGATCTATGCTCTCCTGAGCATAATCATATGTATCTTGATCTGTAACTATGGTTACTTGGTCAGGATTTAAACCCAAATGTTTTTGAGCTAACAGAGAGTTTAGTACTGCTAGTTTTATATAATCGATTTCCTGATTGTTATGTGCGAACATTAAAATGCCGCGACTGGGTTTACTCGCCTTCTTCATTTAGATTTAGTACTTTGTGTGTTTTCCTTGATTTACGAATTCTGTCGTATTCTATGTAATAATCATTTGTTACTTCGAAATATCTACTGAGTATTTCTTCATAAAAAGGTGCAATATCAACCAGTATAGGGTTATTGTACACATCCATCAATACAGCAGATTCTGTACCAGAGTCTATAAGCATTTTGCAAAATGTTATAAGTTCGCGGTCTATGTTAAAAGAACCTCCATTAATACTATAGCATAGAAGTCCTTCAGTTTTTGCACGTAGTTGAGCTTGCTGATTATTCATTGTTAATCTGTAATTTGCAAACTCCAGTGCTTTGGAAAGTTTTGAGTCACTCATGTTAAATCCTGTGTGTTCTATATACCTTTACACTATTTATAATGCCAGATATTTTAGTCATAAAAAAGCCGGCAACGCCGGCTTTTTGATAGTGTTAATATTAACTGCCTGAGATAGCACCCTGACTGTCTGTTGGAACTGGGAAACTAAATCCTGAACCACTTGCGTCTGGTTGGTTACGTCTTGCGTTAATAGTTAATGTACCGTCTGGACTTGCGTCGATAACGTTATCGCCATCGTCAAGCAATGTCATTTTAATTGTTACCACAGTTGGGTTAGTTGTACTGTTTACTTTTGCTGATACTTGAGCATAGTCATTTGAATATGGAGCTGCACCACCGTAGTAAATAACCAACTGCTGATATGAAGTTGTTAGTTCGTAAAAACCAATACCGTCTGGAGTACCTGCACCACTTACTGTGTTATTGTGGTATAACCAAACATCACCCAAATTGGATAATTTATTTGTCCACTGGGTATTCTGAGTGTTTGTACCACCGCCACTTCTGCTAGCACTAACACCTACTGCACCACCACCGTTAAAAAATGCTCTACAATCTGCTTCACTGGCGAATGTCCAGGTTGTTTCTTGTGTTAATGTATTAGTCCATGCTGTTGTTCTAGCAGTACTAGCGTCTGTACTCGCTGTGCGACCATTTGGTGAAAATCGTGCGTTCCAGCAATCCTGAATATTTAACATCAAGTTATTCCAGGTTGCTGCAGTGATTGTATCTGACGTGGTTACATCAGTTTCAACACCACTTCTAACTGTGACGCCTAGGAATGCACACATTGCCTGTACGTCATCCTGTAAATCTTTAAAACCACCAGCACCTGTATCTTGTACAGTGTTGCCTACTGTTGCAGAACTTACGCCGGCACCACCTTGACCCCAACCATATGAGAAGGTTGCATCATATGTGCCTAAGGTGACATCATAAGCGGCACCTAATAATTTATCTACATTAGTTCTAGCATTATTGAAGTCATCAGCATCCACCAAGTCTGTACCAGCAACGACTTGTGTCATTGTGGTTAACCCGTCTGCTGTTACTGTTGAGCCACTTGCCATTTAAAATCCCCTACAATTTATATTTAATATTTATCTACTTGACACCTATTACTGCTTCTATAATACCAGGGTCACCGTCATCTTTATTCTGTAAACTTCTGCCAATCACTGCTCTAGGATCGTATGCGTCATTACCTAATGCCCATGCAACACCAGGAACATCTGAACTAACAAGTCTCTCACCTTTGGCAACTTTACCAATTACTTTAACTGGTACTCTACCTGTCATTGCAACTGGTAATCCGTCTGCATCTTTATTCATTAAGTATGCTGGATCTGTTGAGATAACACCAAACACGTCAGTGTCAGCATGTGAGTCAGTCTGAGTAATTTCTGCACTACCGCCCAGTTTCACAACTGTGCCTGGTTCATATTGTTCATCACTTGCGTATATCTCAGCCAAGTCAGCGTATTGTGCCGCTGTTGCTGTACCACTAAATAGGTTTGCTGTTACTGTACCACTGAATGATGCAGCAACACCGCCTGTAATGGTACCAGCAGTAGTACTTAAAGTACCGTCAGTTAATGTACCACCCTCGATTATTCCGGTTGCACCTATAGTTCCTGTAACACTAATAGCACCACTTGTTATTGTTAAACTACTTGACGCACCACCAATCGTTAAATCACCGTTTACATCTAATTCTGTTGTTGTTAATTTACCACTATCTGGATTATATGTTAATGCAGGATCAATTTTACCTGAAGCTGCACCAGCACCATTAACAAATACTAATCGTCTATTATTGTTACCACTTGTTTCTTCTGTTACATCAAACTGTGATACTGATTGTAATCCTACAACTTCACCACCGTTCAGTATGATGTTTGCGCCGGCACCCATTACAATGTTTGCATCTGATGTTAATACACCAGTGGTGTTCAGGGTTGTATTGATAGTAACTGGGTTATTGGCAGAAAATGTGTTGTTGAATATTATAGCGCCATTTGCGGTTAATGCACCCTCCAGGTTGGTTGTTCCTGAACTGATTAAACTAGATGTGATATTAGCACTGTTAATTGTTGCCAATACGTCTACTACTATGTTTTGTGCATCAACGTCTGCACCGTAAATGTTTTCAATTTTTTGAGCGTCTGTACCCAAACTTTGTGTATTAACACCATTAACTGTAAGGTTTCCATTAATAGTGGTATTGTCATTTAACGTTGTTGTGCCATTAAATGTAGACGAACTAGATACTACAATACTATCGCATGTTATTTGATCTGTTACTGCCAGTGTGCCACCCACTGTGACATCATCGTCTACGTTCAGGTCACCACCAAGTTGTACAGGAACACCTGCACCAACTGTGATAGAACCGTTAACTGTAAAATCGTCTACCCAAATATTTCCTACTTCATCACTTGCTGAACCAATGTTGTCTGCATATAAAGTAGAAAATCTTGTAATACTTGTACTTTCAAATTCTGCACGTTGGTTCAAACCTTTTAGTATTTGACCTTCTGTTCTACCGTCTCTTGCGTATGCAATACCACCAGCTGCGATAAGCTCATCAGCCAGGTTATTGACTGTAACACCATCCACAATTGCTGGTTGAGCTGTATCAATAGTAAATTGGAAATCTGAGAAGATAGCCATCATGGTTTCACGTTGACCATCGATAACTGTGCTACCTAAATTAACTGATGCACCGCTAGAGCTACTGCTTTTTACATAATTTAATGCAAGTACTGGGTAACTAATACCTGAAGAGTCTTTGAGGAATACGCTTCTGATTCTGGTACCATAAAATGTTGGACTGTTTACAAGTGTATCACTTGAGTATCTGCTGGTTACTTCACCAGCATAAGCTGCATCTTTCCAGCCTGTTCCATTATGTACTTCTAACTTATTTTTGCTGGTGTCAAAAAATGCTGTGCCACCACCTGTTAGATCTGATGTTGGTCTTGATGTACCAACCATGATATTTGTGGCACGTTTCCAAACAGAACCGTCCCATACACGTAGCAAACTTTCGTCCTTATCGTACCAAAGTTGACCTTCTAAACGAGTACCTGGTGTTGGCGGATTAGGACTTGCAAAATTTTCCAAGTGCCTAATAGTATTCTGTGCAAAATATTGACCGTAGTTAGAAACGTTACGACCAATAAGGGCCAAGGAATAACTGCTAGTGTCTACAACACTATCCGCAACTGTTACCGTTAAGGTACCGTCACTGTTATTAACTATATATGGCATTTATGTTTCCTCAAATCTCGTATATGTTATTATTTATCTGTTTCGTTAAAAATAGTTTTAATCTGATACTATTTCGGATCCGTATCATATATATCCTTAGGATCCCAAGGGTCGCCATCAAGATCCGGCACACATTTTTTCTGTATGAAGTCATATACATATCCTTGTGGACAACCATCCGGAGTTGGATCTGTATCTGGAAGAGTAGCACCACCGATCACCCAGCTAAAACTTAACGTACATGTGGCTGTTGCTGTTTCTCCAGTCTCTGTATCAGTTACTGTGGCTGTACCAGTAATAGTGCCGTTGTACTCGCCTTGTCCAAATGAGAGAACATTTAACAATTTCATGCTGCATGACAAGTTCTTGCCACTTGCAGTTGTACCAGATCTGGTGCCGGCGCCTGATTTTGTTGTGGTCCAGGATACCTTATAATTACCACTACCGCCTGATACTCCTATACCGCCTGACGCTGTAATATTTGTTTCATCGGGCCCGCTGATTTCTTCTATCTTTCCGGAGTAGGTGGCGGCGCCCACACCGTTGTATGCTTTCAGTGGGGTATTAGGGCCACCAATATGCATACATTTTCCAACTGTGTATAGTGCAAATGATGCTGTGGCTGATTTTGACAATCCGTATTGATCTGTAACAGTGAGATTGATCTTACCTGCTCCACATTCGGCGGCAAAAACTCGTGCCGTACTTGGATCATCTAGTGCAGAAATGCTACATGGTCCTGAACCGCTAACAGGTGAAAGACTCCAGTTGTAAGTCCATCTCGAATCTGATTTACCACCTGTAACTGTTGCGGTTGTTAATGCCGTTACACCTTGGACCAAACCGTCTGGATCGCCCTGTGTCTTATTTGCATCAGTCAGCGTTATTTTTATGTCTTCGTATGCTTTCTTGATATTAAATAATTTTGAGCCTTTACCGCCCAGTGTTCCTGCAGGGTAGAATGCATAAACACCGCCAGTGCCATCTTCAGATATGGTTGCTGCATCATCACTAAATCTAAGAATAGCGTATCTGTTATTAAAAAAATTGCCAGTAACTTTTCTAGGTTGTCCCGGCAGGTCGATATACAACAAGTTTCTTTCCTGGGTACCTGTGCTGTTTAGATTACTTCTTACTTCGAAATCTCCAATAAAATCTTCTTTGTCATAATGTTTCAGCAACTCAGCGTCTGGTATCACTTGCCAGGTATCTTTATCTCGTATAGTCCATGTTATCTTTACTGTTCCAGGTGGTGTTTGATCTCCTGGTGCATCAAAAGCAATTCTCCAAGTTGGAGGCTTGGGCTGTCTGCTTTTTATATATAGTGTTTTCGTTCTGCTGGGTGACCCTTGTGAAGTGCTGTAAATAGTAAACCACTTAGTTGGGAACCATTTACCATTAGGCTTATCTGCACTTATTGTGGGATTCAGAATAGGTATTGTTGCTGCTGGATTATTAGCAGTACCTGCGTAATAGTTATTATCTCTCAGTGAGCGTGCATAATCATTGGTGCCGTCATTAGGAGATCCAACTACATTAAAACTAAACTTATGCCAGTTTGAAGCATAAAAAACTAGCTCACTGGGTACCGGTACCCCGGCTTCCTCAGCATATACCATGGAAGTGTGAGGTTCAAACCAGTGTTCAGGATTGTTACTGATCCCCGTTTCGTCTACTGCTGGTTGATCATTTTGTCTTACAATATACCAACCTGCACCAGCTTGTATGGTGCCGCCATGGCCATGAAGTATGCCTCTTTCCTGTACGTTTGTGCCTGTAAAATAAAGTTTCAGCGGCCACTTAGGGTATGGCTGGTTTGCATTAGGTGCATATAGCTCTATCCTGTTAGGATCCAAAGAAGTTGGTGAACGCATGTATACTTGAGGAGTGGCGTCTTTTACATAGTGATTGCCAGATCTTTCATAATTCTCAGGGTCATATCTAAAACCAGGTTGATTTGGTGCTATGTATACCCTGCCTCTAATATAAGTTCGATCTGGTGTACTCAGTCCGCCTATCATTTCATAGCCTGTATCTTCTCTGAAGTTATACTGGGTGAACACTGAACCCATGTTTACCTCCATGTAGTCCTTTGTAATTATGAGTTCCTGCTTATCAGTAGTGGGATCCGTATACTCACTCACAGGGTGACTATAATCTGGATGCTGTGGACCAAACTGTGGCCAGCCTACCAGTCTATAACTTCCAGGGCCACCCTCATCCAGCATAATTTTAACCTTTCTCTGATTCATTCTGGAAGTACGTATTCCTATTATGAGGTTCATATCCTCACCTTCTTTGTATCTTCTGCCGTTTGTTACACTTACTATACCTGTGGGAACGTATACACGATTTTCTGTAATGTTGGCTTTAACCTTAGAAGTAGTGTTAACTGCTTTGCCATAGCCATTGGCTGCAATGGCAAGGAACTGTAGACCCCAGGTAACATTTTGAATATAGTTTTGTAAATCGCTTCGCCACCCACTTTTCCAGTTACTGAATACCAGGTTATTATACCCTTGGTTAGTGATTACATTCTGACTATTGTTTGTCCCAAAGGTTGTATTCGGTCTAGAGCCAACCGGCGCCCAACCATCTTTAGAACTACCGCTGAAAGCACTGGTGGCCCAAAACCAATTATAACCATCATTAAAAGCCGCCTTGTTACCCCAATATGGATTATATACAACCCATCTATAATAAAGTGTGCCTTCACCATACGTGTGCCAACTCACATGTGGTGTATTAGAGTGAGTAATACTTTTTGTAGGGGCGGCGGCAGTTACACTACCGCCATCAATGTTTTCGGTATATGTCCATTGTGAACTGAAGCCATACGATGTGCCCCACTCATTAATCTCATAAGTTGTAAAATCGTAAACTCTTAGATTAAACTGGTCACGAACTACACCACCAACCAGTAATTCAATTTTAAATTGCTCAAAGTTTGTCGCAACACCACCATATGGTGAGTCCTTGCGAGCATACATGGTAAATTTATCTCCGGCCCTAATCTTTGTATCTGTTGATTCAGTAACTGTAGCGTCACGATTATATGTGGTGTTAGTAGGTATCGAGTTAAAATTACCAATATAAGAAAAATCGGCTTCACCAGTACCATCATTACCAGCATAAGTTCTGGTGTACCGCCACTGGTATCCTACGTCCCCCAGATTATCTATTATGGTTTCCACCGTAAATGCTGTGTCTTCATTAGTACTCCAGGTCTTTACTCCATCAATGTAACCTATGTAGTCCACCTCGGGTACCCGGGTTTGGACAAAAATTTTATAAGCCGGTGGGCCATATACAATGGTTAGATTTTTAGAAACCGCAGGAGTCGAAGTGCTGGTTGGATTCTCTGTGAACATTTGTAGGATAAATTTTTCTGTGGCTGTATCGCCATCGAATCGAGTTGTTATCTGAAACACCTTTTCACCTATGTTCCTGGGATTAGTAAATTCCATAGGCAGTTCAAAGTCACCACTATCAGATACAAAATCACCGCTAGTAGGGTTGCCGCTGGAAGTAGGGTCTGCAATCACTCGCCAGTAGTAATGGTGGTCATCTGGCATATTGACTGCTCTAAACTTCTCAGTGAAAACACCCCCGTTAACTACACCACTAGTACCAGTTAAAGTATAATCGGGTGTCAAGGGCATTATATCCACATTAATCAGGTAATCATCATAAGTATAATTTACTGTGATGTTCGTTTCCTGTGGGTCGTACAGTGCTTGTGTTGCTGTACATTTCATACGAAATTTAATCTGATCCAGTGAGGTATCAGTAACACTGTTCCATTGTATCCTGTGATGCCCACCGGTTCCGTACTCCACGTCATCAGGATAAGGAACTATTGGATACTCGGAATCATTAATAGATCTCCAGCCCACATCTCCTACTGTGAGATCATCGTACTTTGTATCTATAGCCGGATCATAGTATTCCCAATCATATACTACAGTTTCTTGTGGGCTTCTACCGTATGCTGGATCAAACACAACTTTTAATCCAAGTTTATTTGGATTATATTGAGTTCCTCGCCACCTTAGCATTGGGTCTGGAGGAACAGGAAAACTATTGTCAAAGGTGTACTTAGCTATACTATAAGTACCTACACGGGCTCCGTCATCCCCCCTATAGTCATTCCAAAACGCATCTTCTGCAGATGGTGTTACTATTGGATCCGCTGGTTGATAAGGTGTATAATCTACTGTAATAGTATCACTAATTTTTTCACTTCTGGAAACTTCTCTTAGTGCTCCTAATTCACCACCGTACGGTACCAGGTCATCGTTTAAAGCATATGATATTGCTGTGGTTTTAACTCTGAAATAATATGTATTTTCAGCCCTTGTAGACAAGCCGAAACTGTCTGCAGCTTGACCTACATCAGTAAAAGTACGAGTTTGCGATGTGCTCCAAGTATTATTACCGGTGTTCAGTTCTTGCCACTCCACAATAATTTCTCTTCTGGTGATGTCTGGACGCCAAGGAACAATCTCGCTATTACGTGAATCTACATTAACCACCACATCCATATTAATCAGGGTGTAATTGCTCCAACCATTAAATGTATCATTGCCTAAGGCAAGCGTAATTGTTGGATCAGGATATGCGGCAAAATATCCCACAGAACCCAAAAAGTCGCTAAATGATAGTGGTCCGTTTTCTGGTAGTACTCTGGCAAGTTGTATCTCACCACTGGGTGTTAGTATGGGAGTTCCGTCAGGTCTGCGACGACCATTGGGATAATATATGGGCATGCCATAGTAATCCGATATCTGAAAGACATCGATTGGCGCTTCGTTGGGATTGTCAGTTAAAAAGTAACTGAACTCATCTCTTATATCGCTGGCTCTTATTGGGATTTCAATGGCCATTAAAACAATTCCTACCTTTACCTATTATTTGGAACGCTCTAGCTCATCTATCTTAGCCTGCAATTCCTCCACTGTACCACTTAGTTCTTTGACGGCTTCCACAAGCAGTCCCACCATGTTGCCGTATGCTACTCCCAACATACCATCTGGTGTACTGTCGTCCTGTGTTACTGCTTCAGGCAGTACTTGTTGCACTTCTTGTGCTACTAAGCCGGTGTAACGTTTAGTATCTTGTGGTTTATCTGATCTATTGTATGTATAACCTGTTAATTCTTTTACTTTATCAAGTGCATGCGGTATAGCACTTAAATTTTTCTTTAATCTTAAATCACTGAATGCTGTGATGTCACCATCTGCTGTGATGCCACCAGTTGTGTTGAACCTGATTGTTTGTCCCTCAGAGTCCACAAAATCCAATGTACCAGTATGGTTAATTCTCGTACCGCCCAGTGTAATATTAGCATTTATTGTTGTGTGACCCTGAAAAGTTTTTTCACCTAGCACAGTTTGATTATAGTTTCCGGTACGCACAAAATCCCCTGGCTCAAATCCGTCCAGTGGTGTAACACGGGTTATGTCAAACTCACCTGACACAGAGTTATAAGATAAGTTTGAAGTGTTAGCCACACCAAATTGACCACGCATATATGGTACATTTGCTCTGTAATCATAATCGTATGTTACAAGTGTAACTCCGTTAACTGCGTCTTCCACAGTAGTTGTGGTTTCAGTAAAATCTATACTGTTGGTAGTGCTTGTGAGATTAGCAATGCGTTTGGGTTGAGGTTTGAACACCACATTGCCTGTGCTACCCAGTACTAGCATGTCGTCATCATTACCGGCACTTGTTGGTAGAGTATAACCGTCTATTATTACAGTATTAGCATTTATAGTGTTTGCGTATAGATTTTCAATTCTGTTGTCCGCATTACCAATGTTGCCACCGCCTCGTGTTTCTAGGTCTCCATACACAACAACATTTGTGATGTATGCATTGTTTAGCGGAGACAGTGCTGTACCAATATCAACTACACTACTACCATTATTTTGTATACCGCCAGATGTACCATTACCTAAAAATAAATTTGTGATATAACCATCATTAAATGTAGTTGTTGCATTACCTAAATCGTAAGTGTCATGTTGATTGGAAATCAGGTGTGCATTTTTATGATAAACATTGCTTGCTGTGATATTGGCACCATCAGCACCAAACTCACCAGTGTTTAAATTGTAACTGGCATTTGCACGTTCGGATACTTCTGCAAAATTAACACGGCCCTGATCATCTGTTCTTATATTGATACCCGGACGTATAGTTATGCCTATTCCACCTGATTGACTTAGTTGGTTATAAAAATTGTGTGCTGTACCACTTACCCCACTATTACCATCTGCGGCTGTGAAAATGTCTGAGTGTCCACTAAAAATCGCAATTATTTTTTCGTTATTGTAATAGTCAGCACTCTGATATAACTGCTGGTTTGTATACACCAATGCTAATACACTGCGTGATACACCATCAGTGTCTAATAAAAATATATGTCTTATTCTGCTACCATACTCTGTGGGTGTGCCACCAATACTGGCGCCTGAGTATGTAGACTGTGTATCAATTACACCTGCAGCTAATGAAGATTGTCTAAAATCTGTTCCATCATGAATATAAAATAAGTTTTCTGTTGTATTAAAATATGCTGTACCAGGCTGTTTTTGGCTAAAATCATTATTGGGTGCAGTAGCCGATACTATAATACCTGTGGGTATCCATGCACCTGATGTGCCATCTTTAACACGAATTTTTTTATATACGTTATCGTACCATAATTGGCCGTCAACTGCTTTATTTGGAGGACTACTGTGTGCAAAATTGTCTAACATGTCCACAGTTGTGGACGCCACAACTGCACCATAATTTTCATAATTACGACCTATTAAATCAACACTGTAGTCCTGATTAAGATCGCCATCAGGTATAATTATGGAATCGCCGCTTCTGTTATTAATTACATATGGCACGTTTTATCCTCTTAACTTAACTGTACTCTTACTGTGTAGATAACTTCTATCACACGGTTAGCACTTTTTTGCACAGGGTGGAATATCACATGTGTCAACATAGTGCTTGTATTAATTCTTTCTTCTTCTGTTGCCAAGGTATCATCACTTGGGTAACTAAACAGTGCTAATTCATCGAAAACATATTCACCTTCGTTCGTTAAACTGTTATCAAATTTACTTTGCCCGGAAGGCTCGCCATATGATAATGTACAAGTAACTTTGATGTCAGTATAACTACTTCCTGGTATGATATCAATTCTGTTATTATCTTGGTCTGTATTTACAGAGCTTGCACTTACTGGCTTCCAGTATGTTCTACTATATAAGTTAGCACCTGATTCGTATGCTTCTGTTACCCTGGGTGCTTTGTAGGAAACTTTACCAGCAGTGTCAACACTTGTTGCACCATTACCAAACACCATGTAATGAATGTATGCACCTGATTGGTTGTTCAATGCCTGTGCAACCATGTACGCCATGTTACCGTAGTGGATAGCATTTCTCTTGTTTACTAACTCTTCTCCGGTTTCTTTATCTCTGATTAGAATATGACCGCTTACATTGACGCCCATTTTATCATCAGGCTTGCTTGTGCTGGATTTCATTTCTTTTAGTTCCTGTTCTTTTTGATTGTTGCTCATACTCTTATTTATCGCTTTTATTAAATACAATGTTAATTATAAGTTATGCAAGAACCTCATAATACTGTTAAGTGTTGTGTAGTCTGCGTTAGCTCTGTCAGCCAAACTTTGTGCAGACTGTCCAGCAATAACTGCGTTGTCCCAAGTATCTCCTGCTTCTTGGCCAGCATAATTGAACGACGACAATGTAACTGTAGCACTTTGTACAAACACATTACTAAACATTACATCTCTGTGATCAGCAACCAGTGTTACATTAGAACCGCTAATTTGATCCACTAATACAACTTGTGCGTTACTGCCATTTGTTATTCTGACACCTTCGTCCACTGCAAGATTAGCATTACCACTTAATTCTAATACTGCTGATGTAACATTACCATTTGCTGTTGTTACCGTTGTAACATTAGCAGATACATTACTGATTGTGATATTACTGTTGGATATTTCGTCCCATGCAACTTGTACGTTCCAAAGGTTATCGTTAGGATTACTTGGTGTCAAGTCTATCGCTTCGTCCCAACTTGCAGGCAGCTCGTATCTGGTACCTGTATCCAACCATATATTTGCTGCTGGGTTCAAGTGGTTAAACAGTTCAGTAAACTCTCCACTGTATACCTCTGTACCATCTACGTGATCCTGTATTGTGGTGCCTGCAACACCGCGTGTTAGCAAACTAATTGTTTTTCCACTGCGCCTTGCATATTTTATCTGCTCACTGCCTACCCAAATAACACCAGGGTCTCTGGTTGTAGGATCAATTAGGAAATTGTCATTGTCCAGTGTTATCTTTTCACTATACGAATAAACATTGCCCACAATATGTGTAGTGGTTTCTGGTCTGATTCTTAAGTAATCTGTAGAACCAAATAAATTTAGATGAACCCTGTGCTTAACTTCTGCACCATAAGGAATCTTTTCAACCACTAGTGCTGTTGCATCATTTGTTTGAACATCAAAAGAGCCCTGAGCTGCGTCTACATTTGCTGTGTCCCAACCGTTAACAGTGTCTACATAATATACAGCATCTGTTTCATCAGGGTCACTGCCTGAAATAATATTTGTTATTGTGCCATCATTAAAATGTCTGAATTCCACATTTGCAACGGACACATAATCGTTATTACCGGACACACTGCTAAATGTATATGAAACATTTTCCCAGGACTGTATGACATAGTCTTTGTCCACTAACACTGTTTGTGTGGTTGTTGGCACAACAGCCCTTGCATAAAAATCCTTGCCTGATGCTGATAATGTGCTGCCTGTTGGTATAAACAAACTTAACGGAGAGCTTAATGTTATGGTGTTATTATTAATATCTAAAATTTCACCCAGCAGATTTGAATTATAATATAGTATCTGCCCAACTCTAGCATTTACATTACTTAATAGTTCTATGGTGTTTTCAGTAATTGATTTATCACCAAATGTTGTTAATCTTATGTCATCTGTTAATGTAAATCTAAAGGAATTATATCCGCTACCACTAACAACGTTAGCAAACCCAGTTATACTACCACTTGAATTAACTATTACATTTGCACTTGCTGGTGTGGTTGGGCCATACCCTGTGCTGTCTGTAATACGTAATGTTGGATTTACATAGCCTATACCTGGATTAACAATTTCTATATCACTAAGTGAAATTCCACTGTGAATTACATTTGCATTTGCAACATCATGCGGATCGTATTGTGTAGTAATAACATTTTCACCCAGTGCAAATTCTGAGGTAGTAACGGTCATAACTAAACTTTCTAGTGGATCAATCAGCGCCATTTCTTCTGGACGTTCTTCGCCGTACAATACTCTCTGGAATGTTACTCCATCAAAACCTTCGTAATTTTCTTCATTTCTACGTAGTGTTACATTGCCTTGCTTATCAGTATCAAAAACGCCTTGGTAATTTACTAATTCTTTTGTGCTGTCCCATGACGTATCACCAACACCTATTGTTGTTACTATACCGTAATTATTTGCATTACGGTCGTCAGTATATGTGGTATCATTGATGCTTAACATGCTGTCAAAGCCTTGGCTATCAAATCCAAACTCTTTGATAATTTGATTTATGTAATTTACATCATCAATTATGGTTTGAAATTTTTGTGCATCCAGTGTTTCGCCACGGAAGTTACCACCCACTTCTTTCTTAAGCAGAGCAAGAGTCCTATCCAGTCCACCATCTTCTATCATGTTGTAAAGTACAGTGCTGTTTGTTATGATATCTGCGTTATTGTAAGCAGTGACATCATCAAAATACGTATTAATTTCAGCAATAAATGTAGCCTTAGCATCTGGTGAGTATGCCAAAATTCTGTCAACAGCACGAATTTCATTCGCCACTTGTAGATACCCTTGAGCATCTGCTTGTAGCGATATATTAGATGTATATAGAGGAACAATGTTAGCAAAGTTTTCTGCAATACTCATATTAACTGGAGTAGTTTCCTTGTTCCAGTTTCTCATGGTTGGTAACCAGTTAGTGCGGTCAAACACTAATTTGGTATTTGCTGTACGTATTGGAGATTGACTTTTATCTGTGACTGTAATATAATCACTGTGTGCAATACTGTTTTGCATTATTTTTAAATCTTCTGGATTGGTTTCATCCAGTATAATCACAGTGTTACTGATATTATCCACATATGGTGGATTATCAAAATCGCTTAATGAGCTCTCACCTATATATTCTATAGGAGTTTTCTTACCATCTTTGTATTCTCTGATTTTACTTGTATAAGGCTTGACCTCATTCATGTAATCCAATACTTTCTGGAAGTTATCTGGTTTAAATCCAGACACTGCTATTAAGTCGTCTTCTTCTTTTTCTACATACAAATAAGAAGTCTTAAATGCCCAATCTAACTGATTTTGTTCCATATATGCATGCTTTAACATAGCAAAGAACAATTTGTTCCACTTGTTAGTGTTTACAAACACTTTGTCTCTGAGAGCGATCAATACACTTCTGAGTTCAGCACTCAGTAGAGGAGTTGTGCTATCAGTAAACACTGCATCATTAAATTGTAGTGTTTCGTCACTAATACTAATTTGTTTAAAATCTGCTGTATTAGAAATATAAATCCACAACTCGCTGGAGTTGTTTTGTTCATTATCAACCTGTATCACTGTACCGTCAGGTAAGTCTTTAAATTTGTATAGCTCTGCTACACTTGAAGTTTTATAAACAGGCTTGTAACTGTCGTCATATCTAATAACTTTATTTGTTTGATTATCAGTTCTGAGTTTTTCATACCAGTTTGTTCTTGACCAGGTATAGCCATAATGCTCTACGTCTGAATCCCATTCAGGATATTGCGTTTCCAGTTTTATGTCTGCAAGTAATTCATTCAGTACATTTGCCATCACTCTACGTGCTTCGCGAATGTCTACAAACATGGTTTGTCGTGGACGGAACCCTATACCGTATTTCTCAGCATAACTTAAAGTGAAATCAGGTACAGTTTGTCCTATAGCATCTTGTGATGCTAAACTGTCTATCAGTTTATCTGACAAGTGCTGTGGCACGTCGCTAGCATCATCATTCTCACGCATTAATTTCCATGCGGTATGCTTTAAGCCGTCTGGATTTAAATTACTGCTATAATTAATTTGTATATGAGTATCGTTATCAGTGATATACTGATTAGTGTTATATAAATTAAAACTTTCTGGACTTACAAATGCAACAACATTTAAGCCATAGCCCACAGGATTACTAATATACTTCGCAATAGTTTCTACATCAAACTGCCTGTTCCAATTTCTCTTTACTCTGTCATCCAGTATTGTGCGGTTTTGTACCCAGTAATAGTAATATTGTTCGTATTCACCTGTAACAGGATCATGATGGCGCTCTGTGATATATCTGTCTCTCCATCTTGGAGAGCCGTTGCCGTTCCAGTTTTGTGGTAATGCTTTACTCTCTACCCATTCACATACTGTAACAGATGATCCTGGGAATGTTCTACCCCAATGTCTGTGACGTTCCTCATTGGTGCCTTGTTCGTACCACTCGTACCTAATAGTACTAGTATCCCACCAAACTTGACCTACCTTGGTTCTACCAAAACTACTTCTGGTATTTGTGTATGCAACAGGATCAATTTCATTGATGTGATGTATTTCATTTTGTATCACGCCAGGCAGTACACCTTTGAATGGATCCCATAAATTTAGATCACTGTTCTTGATTCCAGTGTCTCTATCATATGCTAAAACATTAGTTATAAATTTAGTGTCTGTTAAATTACTCTGGGACCTGATTGTTTTACCATTTTCTAAATACGCCCAACCACCATTATAATTGTCTACCCATGCATTTGCTTGGTTGTGTACTTCTGGTATTACTATGGTATCTTCAATAGGAGTTGCATATAAACTTATACTATTAAAGTCGTTAAATCGTTTACTGCTGAAAATAGATACATCAGTAGTTTGCTTGGGTTCTGTAGAACCCAGCCTTAATTTATCACCATAAATGTTTGTTAGATCGTATTTGAAAAGCTCTGTAATAACCGTTTTGTAACCACCATTAAAAATACTGTTATTATCATTTAATGGAACTGCAGGCGGCATTCCAGTATATGGAGCACCTGTAGCACCTGGACTCAAATATAGTGGAGGATTATTAGCAGGGCCAACTTTGTCCACACAAAGTAAACTTAGCACCGCGGTGTTTTCCAGACTTTGTAAGTCTGACGGCAGTCCTGTTACATTTGCTAAATCACTTCCTGTCAGTGCACCAAAATATTCTGAATCATAAAACTGATCTATTATGGCATTAGCAGAGTCGTTTGTTAATGTGGGATCATTCAGAGTGGCTTCTATACAAAGCATTGCTGTATTGTATGTGCCTTTTGGTAATCCAAGTTTTTCTATGAAGCCTGGGTTTGGTTCATCAATTTCAAAACCAGGATAAGTACTAACTAAATCTATCTGTCCAATGTCACCTAAATCTGTAAATTTAAATTTAATATCAGTTGGACTATAGCCTGCACCAGTTAATGCATTGTTTAATGCTCTGGTAAACGCTCTGGGTGTATTTACTTCTACAACTTCGTCTGGCAAGTTAAGAGATTCTTTAGCAGTTCCTTTTTCACTACAGTTAGGCACTTCTTGTGCTGTTAAGAATACCCTAGCACCTGTACCACCTGCAAGTTGATATTCACCTGTTGTTCTGGTACCTTTGTACAGTCCGTATTCAATACTTTTAGGATCCAGTTCTATCAGTCTGTCTTTTCTAAGTAGTTTGCCCTCTGCAAACATTTTTGCCGGACCTTTAAGTCTTAACTCTGTGGGATTAAGAGCAACATAAGTGCTAGGGTCATACGCACCAGGTGAACCAGTATAAGGCTGGAACGATTTACCGTCGTAAAAGAACTCCTGATAAGATGCCCAATCTCCGTGTTTGTATGGTATGAGATCTGATCTATTGGCTAGTGCTGCTTGGCTCTCTCTGTAGGAAGCAAGAATTTCTTTTGGATTGTACGTGATGCCACCAACTGTCTCTGAATCTTCTAAAGATTCTTCTGTTCTGTTTAACAAATCTGCCAGGTAAGATGATTCCACAGGAAACTGTAAACGGTACTGTGTTTTAGGTCTGCCGGCGGCCAACCATCTCATGTACCAGATAACAACCTTGTTGCCCCATTGATCTTGTGTTGCAGCCAACAGGGCTGCAAGACCGGCTGAGTTAGCAGGGCCCTGTCCATTGTCTTCCACTTTGCCCACAATCCAGTCTTTGCGGCCCTCCCACTCCTCTGGATCGTCCATACCATCAATAACCAAGTCACTGTCATTGACAAATATGCCTCTGCCCGATTTAAAGTTACTGTATCTGGTATACTCTGGATGTTCTTTGGTACCGTATGCTATATTGTTCCTGGAGGGGTCTACCACACCCAGGGTATTACCCCTGATGTCTTGCCCTACAGAAGTGCCTGCTTTACCTTCTGGGATACTCACAGAGCCATCAGTAGCATAGTCGTATTCTAGTGGGATACCATATGTTAAATCACTAGGGAAGTTTGCGTATAAACCGCGGTCGATCACACGTAAACTGGTGATAGCACCTTGACTATCTACACCTGTTACAATAAACTTGGCCGCTCTTATGGGGCCTGCAAAAGTTTTGTAGTTTCTGCCACCCTCACTATCATCTAAAAACTCGCCTGTATCACCATCTATACCGATTTTAGCACTTAGTACTGGTTCATTTTTAGGTGTACGTGGATCAATACTGTCTATAAACGGAGGGTTACTAACGTTTCTGATACCATTCCACCATGGTTGTATATTATAAACTTTCACATCTGTGTTAGCTGGGAAAGCCTGAGATACTGCCGCATCAGTGGAAAAGTCAGGATGATTAATCACAAAATAAGGAGTACTTGTATCAGTGTCTCCAAAAACAGAACCGTCATCATAATGTTCTGGTATCCAAAATTTGCTCACAGTGCTAGGGCAAATCCACACGTTGCCACCATCTGCTAAACTGTTTGTAGCATTAGCCAGTACCGGATTACCTGATGTATCATAAATTTGGCTTAATGTGATATTACCACCATCACTACTGTCATTAGGGTTATACATATAAGAGTGGCCAACACATTCTATATTACCAGAAACATTTGCATACAGTGCTACTTCTCGTCTAGAAACTTGAATATCTGTTATAGGAGATGTGGTCCTACTGTTTTGGTTTAAATAAGTTTGTTCCAGTTGTGGATTGTACTCAACACTGTATTCAAAATTTACTGTAGCATTTCCTGTATGCCCTAAAATTTCTAATGGACCAGTAATTGCACCCACTGGATAGTGAGTAACCATTACATAACTATTTGGTCTCATACCTTTACCAGTGCCAGGAGTAACTAAGTCTGTTGTATTAGCAAGTGTAAACTTAACACGATTCTTATACTTGTTATCCTCTATACGTTCTATATTAGTTACATTGTTCGTGCCAGTGAATAGTTCTTTTTTAGCCACTTCAACCATCTCACCAAATGCATGATCGCCGGTTGCCAGTAAGTATCTGCTCTGAACTTCGTTGCCCACTACTTTACCTAATGCATCTAAAACTTCTGTTTGTGCATCAATTCTAACATACTGATTTGCAGTTACTTCTATATTAGCACCGTAAGGTTGTGCTGGCCATGCTGCATCTATACTGGTATATTCTGTTGTTGTGGGTGTTGCATCGTAAATTGATACTTTTGGTGGTTTTTTAAAATCATATCCAGCGCCACCATTACGCATTACAATTTCTGCAATACCGCCATTTTCATCTAACGCTGTTACAACTGCAACTGCACCTATACCTGAGTTATCTGAAGAGTCAAATAATATTTGTAGGTTGGCTGGATTTTTATATCCACTACCTGCATTTTCTATACAAACTTTTGTAATTGGTCCTTTACTGTTTGTTACAGGAGTACCACCAACCAATCTCAATCTGTCACCCACTCTGTATCCACTACCTGATGTAGTAAATGTAGTTGTTGTACTCTCAGTATCTATAAAAAACGGATTTGCTTTACTGCCTATTCCAGAAATGTCGTTAGTACTTGCAGGAACAGGATAAAACTTTAAGTATTCTTGTTTACCAATTTCTGGATTTAAATCCTTGGCGTTGCCGCCTGGGCCAAAATATCCAAAGTTTGTTTTATTTAGACTGCCGTCCTCATCTTTGTATGTGCTTAAACTGGATGATATTAAATGTGCATTAGAGTTTACTGTTTTATTTCGCTGTTGTTCAAAACCTCTGTTAATATGGAAGTCACCTACTTGCTGATAAGTTCCACCACCGCAACCATTAGCAATAGTAAACGGATTGCCATTACAACTTACCAGTGTGATTGTATCTTGTTCTTCACTATCGCCTTTTTCTATAAATGCCTCAACACCCATACTGCCGCAGTTTACTTGCGTTTTGATATCAGACAAACCACCACCGCGTATGATTACTTTTCTACCATTAATTAATAGTTCTGTATTTTCTGCTATGCCAAACAAATCGTTTGCCGGGAAACTGACTTCCGGGGTAGGACTACTCATATATGCTCTGGCTTTAGGACCACCAGCAAAATAATTACCCTGGCTATCAATTTCCAGGGGAGTAATATCTATAGCAGGCTTTTGATTAAATCTTACACCATTAATATCCAGCAGATTAAATTGTGGTGCGTCAGGATCAACAATATTGGGGCCGCCGCCACCGCCGCCACCGCCGCCACCGCCATCTCCGCCTCCGCCGCCTCCGCCGCCGCCATTACCAATGGGGTCACCAGGACCTTTAACAGGTGGTACGCCTTCGAAGCCGCTTCCGCCGGGCAACTGAATGTTTTGGAATGTTTGTCCATTAACACTTACTGTTGTGCCTACTTTAGGAGGTTGAGTATAAAATTTTGTAGTCTGATTTAATCCTGAAAGATTTTTTAAAGTCTTGCTTTGGTCACCTTCTTGTAGTACAATGTAATTAAGTGTTTTTGGTACTCTGGGTACAACAGTGAGCTTTCTCCTGTTTTCTACAATATTACCACCAGATACTCGCTGGTGTGTTACACTAATGAATCGATTTTCGCTTATACCGTTGGTACCATCAGTAGCGTAGCCATATAGTTCAGGTGAGACTGTTTGTTTTTTAGGTTGTGCAAATGAGCTAGGCATGCTTCTCCACACTGCCATTTCAGGTGTGCCGGCACCGCTATTGTTACCATATGTGGTAATATATTTTGTACCATTCCAAACTCTTTCGTTTGTGGCTCTTGCATTTAGTGTTCTATTTTTAGATACTTTTACTTGTTTATTATTTAAACTGGCCATTGGTGAGATGCCAGGAGCAGGACTAATAAAAGGTGTATCACTGCCATAGTCCAAACTCAAAACTCTGCATTTGTTTTCGTACCCAGGAGGACATTTGCCCATTGCACGGGCTGCTAATCTTAATTGTTCATTAGTGTAACCACCAGAAGTTGTATACGCAGAAACTTTTTCCTGAGCCAACAGATTTTGGTATCTTCTATATTGCCAAGGTGCAATATAGTCTGGAACTCCTGGAAGTGGTGGAGCAGTAACAACTGTGGGTTTGATCTTCATTAACTGATATTACTCCTTAAATTTTAGGCGAAACCTGTTGTTCCAATAGGACATTCGCCTAAATTAACTACTTTAATTTCACTTGATCCGCCATTACCGTCGGCAACTTGTTGTATTAACATACCTGTATTTATCACAAAATTTGTACCCAGAACATTAATAACTTTGGTTTCACATATCTGTGCAAGCACTGTGCCTGCAGCTGGATAGCCAGAACCAGTGCCAGAACCAGTACCAGTACCATCATCTGTGTCATTCACTGTGCCGTCATCGCCCGAATCTCCACCATCATCATCGGTACCATCATCTGCACCGTCAATTTGAGTATCACCCTCATCAGAATCATCATTGTCAGGGGTGCCACCGCCGTTAAACCAATCTTCCTCATCTTGTGAACCCACTATAGTGTCCTTGGGGGGACATCTGTCACCTGAATCCTCTTCTTGTCTGGTGTACCCTCCTTCACCATCTGCTACCTTGTAATAGTATTTGCCTGTATAATAATATAGGTTTTCACCAGTTTCTGGATCTTTATCAAAGCTCATGGTGGTAGCACAACCTTCCTCAAGAATAGTACCTGCCTCTGCAGGTGGTGCGGTATCAGCCGCGGCTGCTTCCTCTACCTGTTCTGCTAAACTGCCAGTTACATCACGTGCATGTCTACCATATGATTTATAGTAGCAAACCAAACCAGGAATGTCATCTTCAGTCCAGTCAACTGCAATTCCAGCCATTGCATCATTTGCTTTTTGTTTGGCATCGTTAGCACCATTGTCTGCAATACATTTCTGATAAGCCTTGTCTTGTGCTGATGCTGTGTTATCATCACCGCCATCATCGGGGTCACCAGATGTTTCTTTATCATCGGCGCCCTTTACTGACCCCAATAAACCTGCCTGTACAGTGTTTGTATTCAAACTAAACGAATAAACTCTACGTGCGCCTGTGCCTGGTCCTGTTTGACCTAAGACGTATGGCTTTTGTGTTCTTTGTCCAGACTCTATTAACGTAGTGCCATAGGTAACACTATACGTCCATGTGACATCGCCTTCTCTCTCCGCGACAAATCTCCAACCCGGATCTACTGTCAATGATGTATCTGTAGTTGTTTCAGCACCATTTCCAGTTTGAGTTTCATCAACTTCGCTTGGGTTATCATCTGGACAATATCTGCCTCCAAATGTCATAGCACCTTGTGTACCGTTTGTGATATTACGCCAAGTAAATCTACCATAACCAGGACCTCTGTTGTTACCGGCAATGACTCTGACCAGATAATATTCACCACCTTTTAATTCTGTTAACACTCTACAACTAAACGGATTAGCACGACATCTATTAGGATAATCAATACCTGTCTGATTACTGGATGAACTTTCGTGGTCAGTTGTTAACCAGCCTGTGCGTAAAACAGAGTTTTCATGGTGGTAAAATTTGGAATCCATGTATGAGTTGTTAGCCTCATAGGTTGTCCAGGTTCCATAACCTGGTTTGCCGTTGTATCTGTGGTTGCCACCTTTTGCATAAGTTTTCCAATTATAACCACCAGTCGCAGATTCTGATGTTAATGTATTCTTATCCAAGGGCTTATCTTCAGTGAAATATTCACCAACTTCTTGACCATCTTCATATGTGATTGGGCCTGCAGTAGTACCCCATTTAGTTATCTCTCCCAGATCGTTAACGCCAATTCTGTGAGCATATTTGCCTCCATATGGGTGATTTTGGAATCCGCCCCATGCACTGGAGATCCATACATGCAAACCATCGTCACTATAACCTGAGACTTCGTATAAGCCATCAGACGGGCATAGCCAGTATCCTTTACCTACTAGAGTCCTGCGTTCTCTGTTATAGGCATCGTAATTAAAGTTCCAACTGCTGAACGATGAATACCATCCTGACTTGATTTTAGATGTGTAGGTGGCCTGTTTAGAGTAAGGACTAAAGTTTCCTGTAACTTCTTTAGGCGTACCTGACTTGTAAGGAGTATCTGGGTGCCAGGACAACACAGTGCTAGGAGGACTGTGATCAAAGTAAATGTTATCCAGGTTATTACGTCCAGTTCCTTTGTCGTATTCACCGTTGTCATCATGTTGTCCAAAGTAGCCATTATCAGAACTTGCTTGGTATTCTGTTATAAACATGCCCTGCTGGTAAGCTCTACTGCTGGCGTTTTCATATGCACACACAACTTCACCGTTGTCATCAGTACCATCCTCTGGATCATCAGTGTTGTCTAAGATAATTTTTTCTGTTTGATACTTGATAACAGCACTCCAAACTTTATCGGGATCACCTTTAATTGTTTCACCATCCGCTGGACCTCTGACTCCACCACTGGTATCGGTACATTGTGTCATGATGAACAATGTTAACCATTGACCTTGGCTACAATCTACACCGTATTTGGTTAATGCACCAATACCTTCCACTATTACATTTTGCTTGGCGCCGCCACCAGTTTTTAAAATGTCTTTCAAAGGTACTTCATCTGAAAAATATGCACCACTAGGTAAGTGTGAACCATTCCAGTACTGTGAGCCATCACCTGGTATAGGAGTATGTGTAAACCATGGATGGTCTACAGCCAATCCCAATTGGTCTTCCACAAATAAATCTCTGCTTTCTTCTGTTCTTTGATCAAAGTTTTCAAAGCCGTAATAAATTATCTGATCACCATCGTTGCTGTCGTTACTGCCGCTATGTTCTGTACTGAACAGAATATTTCTAATATCGCTTACCCACGCAGCTTTATCTTCATCAGTTCCATCAGCGGGGTACTGATCTTGATGTTGTACAAGAACAAAACCTAAAGGTGTATCCGATTGTGTATATTCGCTAGTAGCAACACCAGGTATGTGTTGTACTGTGTTAAAGAATAAACTCACATCACCTTCACCAAACACTTTAAAACTGTGATATCCCCAGGATTCATCTGGACCCAGTATAACTCTGCCGGTATTTTCATCATTAATTTGTGCGGCGCTCAATTGAACATATTTTGTAACAACGTCTACTTCACCACATGCAATATCACCGTTCACATTGGGCACTGTGTTTTTACTTGGATCATCTGGTGGTACACAAGGTCCAGGTAGTCCATCAAATATAGAGCCTGTTAAAATAGGTCCTACAGGTGTAGTAGGTACCAAATCATCATTTTTAAACGGATCGTCCACAATTAGAGTACCGTCATTTGTTACTGTAGTACCAGCGTCGGTAGGCTGTGTGGTATTACCTCTATCTCCCACATTAACTGTTCTAGGACCTCCTTCTCCGCCGGTGCTACCAGCAGTGTAGTTGTCAGGATTAAACAGTTCCCAAATCTCATCTTCGTTGGCGTCAGTAAAATCTAGAGTAACTGTATCAACCTGTCTGTTTGTCCAACCTTTACCAGCATATCCGGTATCTGGTATAAGTCTTCTGGTTACTGCTGTCTCAGGTAACTCAGTTAATCTGATGTATTTAAATCTTACTACGGTGCCGTCATAATCTTCTATAATTTCTTTAGGTGTGCCATCAGCATACAGGTTGTTATAGTCCCAACCCACAATCTGATCCACGTATGTAAAGTCTTCTGTCCAGAAGCAGGCAACAAAAATATTTTCTGCTACCAGTTTACCATCACCTGCACCCTGTACGCCAAATTCAGGATTAATTGTGCGTAGTATCAGTTCATCTAATGGGTAAGCACCAATTGATGTAAGTCCATTATCAACTGCATCTTGGTATTGTTCTTGTGTAAATCTGGTGCCGTCACCTTCAACTGCAAACGATTCATTCCTTGCTAAATCAGCTGTTAGTGGTTGGCTTAGTGTTATAACATTTCCGTTTACTTCTGTTATTGTACCTATTTCTGTTCCACTAATGATTACCCAATCGTCTACTTGTACATTTGCCACGGTATCATCAGTAATTGTGACATTACTTTCTCCTGACACAACATCGATATTGGCTACAACATTACCAAAATGTTCCCACATATCAAATACGTAGTTACGTGATTCAGGATATACCGGAACATTTCTGCTGTATGCCAATCGCTGTATAGGTCTATCATAAGTTAATGTGGCAGTTTCAGGATAATCTGCTGGGAAGTCATTTACACCTGGTTGATAATATCCTCTACCAAACCCTAGTGTGCTTGGTGTGCCATCATAACCTGGCAGTCTGCCTGGACCTGCGGCATCTGGAATACGGGTGGCTGGTTTTAAACCTCCTGTCCATAACAAGAAACTGTCGTATCCGTTTGTTTCTACTTCTATCGTGGCGCCAGTATTTAAGTCTGGACTAGACACTCTCATCTGAGCCGCCGCTAAAATATTTTGTTGTGCATCAGTTCCGTTACCACCAGATACAGCAAACGGCTCTGTTACTTTTTGTAAACCTATATAAGCCGCTGGCTCTACTTCTCCTAGTGAAAGAACATAACCAGTATTCTGTAATCTGATAGGATCGTCTGCATTAGTAATCTGATTGCTAACATTAACAGTTGGAATGATTTCATTATCGTAATAATAATTTGTGAGTGGTAATGTATTAAAGTCGCTCCAAAAACTCACAGTTGCATAAAAATCATGTTCTACTAATGGTGGCGGTACTTTATCTACCAAAATGTAGTATAAATCTTCATCATCATTTTGCACACCCTCATATACTTCGTACACATTATAGTTGTTGGGTGCTAAACGATATTTAGGTATAACACTTACATTACTATTGACTGTGTAGGAAACATTGGCTTGCATATCGTATACAGGCTGTGTATATCCAGGAGCACCAATAATTACACCTTCCCTGGATCCAGGAATCGATGTCAAGATATCTGGATCAACAATGGTGGTATTGCTTTGATCACCTTCTTTATACTCATACTCTTTATTTCTCGTTTGATATTCGTGATCTTCTGCTCTGTCATCTTCACGCTCATCAACGTCGCCTACATCGGGCGGTATATACTTAACTTTATATCTTTGTAATGCCGGGCTCCAACAATATTCTACACCAGTATTCTCATCAGTATAAGTCAATCCCTTGTGTGGACCCACTTGCTTATTGGCTTTACTAAAGTTAGGATCTATTCTTTCTTCATCAGTATTACCTATTGACATTTCACCAGTAGCAGATAGTTTACCGCCACTAAGTAACTCAATTATGTTCTTGTCGCGAATATAAGGACCGTAGTCACTGATTTCACCAGCACTAAAATCTTCATAAATTGCAGTATTTGGATTTTTTAACATAGCAAAACGTAAACCAAAGTTACCATTGTCGGTGTTGGTAAACTGTCTGCGTTTTTCCATTTCGCGATTTAAACTTGATGCCACTGCCTGTGGATTATTGTAACTTGGTACGCTAACTGTGCTTCCGTTTAATGTGACTTTATCATGGTCTATTGTGGTAAGCATAGCATAGCGATTACCACCTCTATACATTTGTCTTTGCACTGAAACTTCTGTACTAATACTGGTGTTTCCAGGCAATGCTGTTGGTGAAACTTCCAGATAATTTCCGTGCCATGTTAGATGTGCAGAAGAAACCACATCGCTATTTGAAGTATATTGAATCAAATGGTCAGCCATTCTGATATTTTCTGTTACAGCAATGGTGTTTGTGGCATTCGCCAAACTTACTACACCTTCCTGATATGGAGAGGATCCGTTTAGTAATTTTTGTTTATGCTCATAGTAAACATGTGTTCTGGCATCTCTTGGCCAGTAGTCATCCACAAATAATTTATCAGCAGTTAAACTGCTAATTGGATATACTTTATTATAGTATAGTGGTTCAGCAAAGTGTACTGCTATTCGTTTGCCTGATGCGGCATATAGTGGACTTATACCATGGTTACCCACAGTTTTAATTTCTAAACCTTCGCTGATTATTTCACCGTCTGTAAATCCAGGAACATATTTTGCAGGAATAGTAAATTTGTTCTGAGTAGCATGATCAATTTTAAACATGCCAGAAATCTTATTAGTACGTATTCTGACAACATCGCCTTCCTGATACCCATGATTAGCACTTGTAATTTTACTCTGGTTGTAGTGTCTCATTGACACTGCATAGCTCTTTACTGAATTAGGTCTGTTGATAGTAATAGTGGTAGGAGTACGTGTTAGTACTTCATAGTCTTGATTATCAAAAGTTTCATAAACATTGATAGAATAACCTGTGCCGTACACATTACTTCTGATTATATTATTACCCAACACTGTTACATCAGTTACTGCATCATTAACGATTGTGATGTTGCCGGATACAGCATCTACACTTTGTACTTTTTGTGCTCTGCCAAACAGTGCAGTTATATTAGCCGCTGTGGCTTTTTGCTCGGCAGTTAAATCCACATTATTAAGATACAAAAAGTCTGTTTGATATTGTGCTGATAATTTGATTGATACATTGCCTGCTCCTACTTGAGCAAATCGAGCTGCTACTTCATCAACACCACTTTGCATGTTAATGGTTGCTGTTGCTGGCGATGTATTGGCTGCATCCAGGGTCATTGTCACAGTGTCAGTGGTCGCATATCCTGCACCCTTACGTATTAAACCTATATGTGTAACTTCTGCATTCAGTATTGCTGTAGCACCAGTTACCTCACCGTTGTCTATGGTAACTTCTGGCACAAAGTCGTATCCGTCACCCACACTGGTCATTGTTACTGAAAGGTTACCACGTAGTATAGGTCTCACCACTGCTGGGTTACCGGAAGAGCCCACAGTTACTTGTATATCTAATTCTGAATATCCTGCACCACGGTCTTCTATATCTATGTAATCAATTCTGCCTTCGGAGTCAGTGTGTCCATGTGCAACTGCTAGAGTAGTGTTTGCACCAGTAATTGTAACCGCTATATTTTGATTATCTTTTGCATAATCTGATCCAGGATTAATTATTTCAAATCCCACAATTTCGGCACCGGTAATCTCACCAGTTGCTGTTGCGGTGTTACCACTGTCTGGTGCTTGTATTGTTATTTCTGGTGCTGGTGTTTGAACATTACCTGTGTCAGTAATACTGATGCTTGCAACGTTACCCAAAATGTACGCAGTGCCTGCTGCAACATCTAAATTACCACCATTGCTTGGGCTGCTGAATGTCACTATAGGTACACTCTGGTATCCCTGACCACCATTTGTGATTTCAACGTTTGCAATACCTCTGGCATTGATAGTCAACACATTTCCTGAAGCAGTCATGTTGGCATCATATTGTGATACTACACCAGCATTGTCTAATAAACGAATATAATCGCCCACTTCAATTTCACTAAAGTTATTACCTGCTATGGTAATTTGGTTTGTGGTATCATTTACATTTGTAATTTGCAGACCATTATAATATCTTCCAGTTTCAGGTTCTACATTTGAAATTGTTCTTAGATTACGTGGTCTGATACTGGCGATTCTGGCTTCCACCATTTGCGGAGCATCAAACGCAGTGATTGTGGTCTGCTTGCTTTGTATAACAGATTCATTGTTCCAAACAACAACTTTATCTGACAATGTGGCGTTGTTTAGTGTTAAGAAATAATCCAGGTATCTGCCAGTGTTCGGCTCTCCGATCTGGTTGGTGTCCAAATAATTAAACAAACTGTAGTCAGTGTAAAGTGATACATTACCACCTTCTTCCCTCATCAGGAATTCTGTTTGGGCTGCTGTATTCTCTAGTCTGTATACGTTCCAATCATTGTTTTCACTTTTTGCAACATGAATTAAATCGCCCTGTTGCGGTTTAAGCAAGACGTTTTCGTCAAATAAATCTGGTAAACTTGCTAGATCAAATGCACGATACTTAACATCTTCTGGGTGCACGTAACCTGCATTTGGTATTGTTGGATAATCCTTATCAGTAATACCAGTATGATCTACTTTGCCAGTTACTGGCCAAATACTGTATCCTATCTGTCCTGTGGGCTTCTTGACAAATCTATTTTTGTCGTCAATGTCTATAGTAATAACACGATCACTCTTTAGATCAGGTGTTATTTCAAACGTTCTTTGTGGTGCAATTTTTACTGACAGACCTTCCTGCACAAGTACCACACCTTTAACAGTGCTACCTGGAAGATCTTTCTTTAGTGAATCATCAAACTCAATTGCGCCACGCTCTATAACTTCTATCTTGCTGCCGGCTGGCAGTGCATAAACTGTTTCGCGTTGTCCTGATAAACTATAATTTTCAGGAGGATTTTTAAATGCTGTTAGTAGCTCTTGTGGTAAGTTCTTAACGTCTGGGAACGTGATAGTATTTTGAGTTAAAATAAACCTAGTACTATTCCACTTGAATGTAATATGCTGACTGGTTTCTGCTTGTATGTCAGAAGCCAAAACAGTACCCACATGAGTCCATGTATTATTGTTTGTTAGTTCTTGTGCTAGATATATTTTTAATTCATCACGTACCACATAAGCCTGTCCTAATGCACTTGCCAATGGAGGTAAGTTTGCATAAGTGGCAACAACTGGTAATCTTTCTGAATCAGTTAAGTTTTTAACTCTGGTACCATTAATATAAACTTCTACAAACTCGTATACTCCGTCTTTGCTTAAATTAATATTGTTAGCATCTAGTGGAGAACTCAAATTAAATGTTACACTGTTATTGATTAAATCAAATTGATCAGCATTGCCTCTAGGAGAGTTAGTGTCTATAGTAGGGTGGTTTACACTTGTTGTAATGGTGTTTACATTACCAGGAACATATACCCAGTTTGTTGTTGTAACATTGTCTATTGTTGCCTGATTTGGTATCGATACTCCATCTATATAAACCTTGACATCTTCCACACTTGTGTTATAATCATTAGTATAAACAGTAGTTACTAGTGGGAATCGTTGTTTAGGTTGATACGTACCATTAACCAGGGAAATATTTGCTCCATCAACAACAGTAAAATCTTTACCACTTAGTATAATATGACTACCAACAGTACTTCCTTGGTGGCTACTTATTTCTTTGGCTGTTATATTCACATTCAAAGATGCATTACTATTAATTGCATCCACAATATCTGCCACAGTGATGTTTGCAGGAGCAGTGTCTACCAATAATGTAATATTACCTGAACCTGAAATATTATCAGCCAGTGTAACTGTTACATTAGTTTTATTGGTGTCTATAAAACTGTTGCTGGTATCAATATCTGCGACTGCATTATTTAATAATGTATCAGTATTATTTGACTGAACCTCTGCACCTATAACCATTGCACAGGCTTCATTTAATCTATAGCCATTACCTGCATTTGTGACTGTTACACTTTCAATTTTTCCTTCACTGTTAAGATTAGCCTTGGCTTCTGCTTGTACACCAGTTTTGTCTGCAGGACTGCTTATCACAATCTGTGGTGGAGTATCATAAGTATATCTGGCTTGTAATACTTCTACTCCTGTTACTGAGTAAGTGATATCTACTGGTGTTCTGGTTGTTATTAATTGTGGCTCTTGTACAATTTCTGATTTTGTTAATTTTAGCTCAACACTCTGTGAGTTATCCAGATCACCAAATTCACCCGCCTTGAGTGCCCACTCGTCATATACTGTTACATTACCCTGTACAACTGCACTACTACGTGCGATACGTGTTAAACTTTCAGCAGTACCTTTACTTTGTATCATTCCACGATAAAAGTCAAATTGTTCTTCATCAGCAACATCTAAATCACGCAAATAATCTCTCTGATTAAATCCGTATTGCTGTCTGCTTATATCGTATATTTGTTTTTCAACCGGAATAAAGCCAAGTTCAGTATAGCGGCCCATTGTTTCTGCTAAATTATCTAGGTTAGGCAACAGCTCATCATCATTAACCAGGAAGCCTTCTGTAAATAATTTACCAGTCCAATTTTTTGTTCTTGTTGCTTTAACTTTAATACGTGAGTGTTTCTGATATAATAAATCATCATATATCACATCATTAAAATCTGTTTTGTTATCTAAAATTAAAGCATGTTCTACTTCTTTGGTGAACAGCATCACTGCATAAATTTGGCTTCCTGTTGGCGGTTTAATTTCTATCTTGTTGTTTTCTCTGATAATTTCACATTCTTCTGGAGGGATAACTCCACCGTCCTGATCCAGGATACTAAACTGCTCGCGTTCACTACGATTTATTTTTGCAATAAATCCACGTGGTACTTCAAAATTTGCTTTATTGGCTAACGGACTTAGTAATATAGTATTACCTATTTCCCATTTACCCACAGTCCAGAATAAGAATTGTTTAGCTGCATACTGCCAATTGCGAACCTCACCAATTACAGGATCGTATTCGCCAAAGTCATAACCATGACTTTCTTGGTGTCTTCCTAAACTGATTAAAAAGTCATAAACTTCTTGGACTGTTTCATATACTGTATTATAATTAACACGCAGTATCTTGCCTGTGGTTTCCTGATACAGCACACCTTTTGCACCATTTTGCTGTGGTAGACTAGGTAAGTTAGCCCAACCAGTAGGATCAAAAGTATCTCCCACTGTTAAATTTGCTTCTGATTGATAGAAACCGTCCCTATATTTAACGATAGTTCCTTTAGTATAAGTTTCATTAGGTCGCCATTGTATAAAATCTACACCTTCACCACCTACTTCTACGGATTGCCTTCTACCACCAACAACTTTGCTTTCTAAAATTTCAAAATAATTTTTAGTTCTATCATAACCGCGTAAACGATAGCCAGTAGCGGTCTTTTCTATTAATACACCAGTATAAAAATGTCTGTCCTTGTAGTTACTGCTATGTACAGTCACGTCCACATTATTGTTAGGTATAATTAAACTGGTTGCTTTACCGTCATTACTATATTGATCAGTTCTAACAATCATGGTGTCTTTATCGACATAGCCATTCATGCGATGAGCCAGTTTCATATTCAGTGTACGTAGTTGTGGCGCAAAATCAGTGTCTATGTTAAGACCCTGGAATTTCAACCAACTGTTGATGAATTGAGTGTATCCAACATTTGTTATAAACTTTCCGTCACTATCTCTATCACCGTGTATCCTAAAGTGATTTTTATTTGTAAACTTCCAACGTTTTTTGTCCACGTTGGACAGTAAGTATCCGCCAACGACTGGCTTATACAAGTTTGTGGGGTCACTAAACACACTGGCAAATCTACCTGGCTTGGCTAATAGCAATGCTTCAGATTGTACAAAGCCAAAGTTTTCTGATTTTTTCCATGCATATTCTACTGGGCTAGTATCACCAAATTTCCATTCTTTACTGATATCTCCGATAATACGTAACTCTACTTCTTTTGTACTAGTATATGCGGGGGTTGCTTCTGAGTTAACGGTCGCACTATTTCGTGCATTGTCTACGTCACTTAAATTAATTTTTAATTTAGCACGTACACCATCACCACTAATTGCCACAGTTGCCTGAGTATAGTTACTTCCGGGATTGGTAATAACCACACTGGTAATTTTTCCGTCCTCTATAACAGCATTTGCTGTTGCACCAAATCCATCTCCACTAATTGTGATGTTTGCTGTAGTATATAAACCACCTTCATCTAAAACTTCGATATTGCCGATTCTGCCCAGTGCAGTTGAACTAGCATAGTAATTACCAGCCCAGTGGTCAACATTTTCTATGCCACCACCCACATGATAAGGGAATGCCGGTTGTAAATTTTCGTCCAACGTACAAACATAATGCCAAATTGGTGCTGTAGGACTATCTGGTGTTACACTATAACGTACATTAAATCTATTTGTATAACCTGATGCTGCTTCCAGGGTAGCGTCTAATCGATAGTCTTGTATGTACACACCAGTGTGTGCACCGCCAGGGCCTGAAGTTCTTAATCCTTCACGTAGTACCCATGGTGATTTTATTCTGACAATCTCACTTGTGTTGTCTGTAGGATCACTATAACCATATGGACCATAAACTGGTAGTCCATCAAATGCCCAAGCCACTATAGGAGAATGCTCAGTTGTACTCCATTCTTGTAAGCCTACTATTTCAGGTATTAATACGTGATAGTGGAATAAACCCTTGTTATCAGATTCGTAATTTAGGTCCCTGCGTCTTTCACGACGTACTCTGTCCTCATACCACACACCTTCATTTTGCCAACTGTTTCCATAGTCAACTCCATACAGAGGTAATCCGTTTACAGCAACAGCAACAGCACCGTTTTTAGCCATTGGCGTGGGATTCGATAGAACAGTGTTTAGTGGCGTCGTACCAATCACATATGATATAGGCTGTTCTTTAAGTGGCTCTCCATATAAAGTAGTATACTGAGTTAACACATTTTGATCAATAGGCAAGGAATGATTAACTATCGCACTGCTTTGTACATATACATTGCTTGAATCGTAACTGACATTTAATCCGTCAACATTTAAGAAACTGCTTGTTTTAAATCCTGAATGATTTCCAGTATCGGTATTGACCCACTCTACAGTTTTTCTTGTTGTGCCTGTTGTAAACAATCTATATGGTGAGATCAAGTTACCGTTAGCATCTACAGGTATAATTGCTTTTAATCCTTTTCTGCGGAATGGGTTGTTATACAGATAATTTTCATTTTGTAAATTTTCTCTAGGACCTCGACGAATAATACCCTCTTCTAAATCGTCCCACATGGCAACATTGGTAACTGAGTAGTCGCTACCATATTGCTCATCCCACCATAGTGGTTTTTCTGTAAAGCCCAACATTTCCCATGGATGGCTATTAGGGCGATCAGTATCATAATAAAATTCGTAAATGCCTCTCCAGTGTCCTGGGAAGGAATCATCTCCATAGTTCCAGGTCCACTCGTTGTCCTCGTCATAAAACTCATTAATAATAGGGTTTACAGGGTTTATATTTGTCCAAACACTAAATCCATGACGTAATAGATCCTGCCATTCTGTATACTTGTAATTATTATCGCGGAAGGCGCCACCTCTGACATCAACTGTACTGTAATCCAGTATGCTATTTCTTTCTCTAAACTCTCCTTTAGCACTGTTATAAATTCTGGTTTCAAAATTCATTAATACATCATCGCGATAATCGCCATATGCTGGAGTTTTACTGCCATCATGTCCTATAATTACTTCTATAGGAGTTTGGAATGTTGAGTCTAAAACTTTTTCTGGTTGATGTAATGGTAGCAGTCCCATAGTACTAGGCGTAGGAGGACATTGAGCACTATCTCTTTCTGCATCATATAATTTAGCAACAATTTTATCGCCAGCTTTCAAGTTTGCATTACTTAAAATGTTAATGCTGATTGGTGAGAAACTGCTTATTTCATAATCTTTGTCAATGCACAACAAATTGTCATTCAGATAAATTAATAAACTGTTTTCAATTTTATCCAAGTCTGCAGAATTTTTTAGCACAAACTGTGTTTGATTTAGTGCAGCTACAAAAGTTTCTTCCAGGAAATTATCACCAAATGGCACAATGTATGTTCTGTTGAATACATCTGTACCTATTTTAAAACTTATTAGGTTACGCAAAGTGGTTTCAAGCATCTGCTCAACACTTGGACCTTCACCATAATCTGACTCGTACAGTTTTTGTATTTCGTTTCGCAATCTATGTTTGTATTTTACATATTCGTGTCCACAAAATCTTAAAGCATCTACCAAATTATGTGGTTGGTCGTCTACCAGGAATGCACCCAATACTAAATCATGATTGGTTTGTACTATGGTTCTGGCTTTGTTTACGTTTTTAGGTCCGTTGGAAAAATTATTACTGCCCAGCGGTTCGCCTGCAAATCCGTCCTGATTAGACATGTACTTAGAAAAATGTTCTAAATATTCTGGTTCACTGATTTGGCGTATGTCTTGTTTTGTATAGTTATGTCCCCAACTTAATGGTAATTCATATTTGCTGTTACTGTTAATTCTTAATAAACCTGTATCAGTACCTGCTGATATTTCTATAAAGTCGCCTGCACTAATACTACCTCCAGTTAGTTCAATATAACCTTCAAGAGTATTACTGTATACAAAATTTTCAAAGTTATTACCATTAATTTTTACTTCAATGTCATAGCCGCTATTTTTATTAGTGTTGCGTCTGGGTACGCATCCTATACTGTATCTGGTTAGTGAACGATCAATATCGACCTGTGTCAGTGTATACGTTGTATATACACGCTGTTCATTCACATCAGTTGCATTTTTCCATGCAGAGTAAAATTTATTATCACTTAAATTTTTGTAGTACCTGTAACCATTTATAACTGACGCACTTGATGCATTTAGTGGCGTAAACTTATAAGTTGTTGTGTCCTGGAAATTTTCAAAAACTATTTCGCTTGAGGACTTATATTGTTGATATACCAACGGGAAGCCTAACACTTTGTCTTTTACAGTGCTTAAAATACTATCTGATGTTGCAGACGTAGCATAACCAAATATCTTGTTTCCTTTAAATGTGCTAGAAGGATATTTTGTATCGTCGTCAAGCAAAACGCCACTGTCATCATATAGTTTAAATAACGGTGCTTGATTGGCTTTTACTTTTTCCTGTCCAATCATCCATTCAACACCGTTGTATACAAACTCCTTACCTATGTTTTCACCACCAGATAATATTTGTACACTTTGATTTTTCTTGATCTCAAAAGGTATAAAGCCAGAATCGCCATCAACAGTATTTGCTGGATTCAACAACGGATCACCAGCACGTATAACTTCTAAAACACCTGTATTAATATTTAATTTTGCTGTATAGATGTATTTGTTTGCATCTTTACTTTCGTTAGTTACAATAAATGTGGAGTTTTCCAGCGGTACACTGTCTAGTGTAAAGCCAGGTTTCTGCCCTTCAATGTCTGCAATAAGTGCACCAGTTACAGCCATAGTGACTGTACCTGCTGTGGTATCAGCATGGTTATAAAGTTCTAGATTTCTATCAAATTCAATAATAGGACGTTCTGCACGATACTCTCTGTTAGGTAAACTGTCACCTGCATCTAGGAAGTTATCTCTGTGGTACCAGAAATTAACTCTACTCCAGACGTTTTTATTTTTTGCTCCGCGTTGCTGTATTATATAATCTGCTGAACTGTTTGCTACAGTACCTCCCCAAAAACCATCACCAGTGCCGTCGCCGTCTAGGTCTACGTCATAACTACGAGTGCCGCCTACAAAATAGTAATCCTTGGGGTTATTAGGATTGACACCTACTTTAGCCTGGGTACTTTGTAAATTAACTGTGCCGTCACCATATACAGCATTGCTCATTCTGGCCACTGCACTAAAGTCTACACCTTTAAATGTAAGTGTAGGGTTAGCTGCAAACAGAGTAGAATTGAAATCTATATTATCATTTAAAACAACTTGTGCAGCAATGCCGGCAGGTACATCAACAGGTATAACTTGTTTTACTGTGCTAGTAAAATCATAACCAGTAACACTTTGCCCTACTTTTATGTTTGTGGTAGTGTCAACCAAAATTGTATCAGTAACAATAGCGTTTCCATGCTGGGCTACCATTTCAGTGACGTTTGCTGTTGCTTGTACAATGGTATCAAATACTAAAATATCTGTTTCGCCAGTATAGCCTGCCCCACCGCTTACAGTTGCTTCTATACCATTAAAAGTATTCAGTGTTATATTAGCCTGAGCTAGTGTGGCTGGTTGCTCAGTGCCAGATGAATCTATATATGTTCTGCCAAATGCATTTATAATTGTAACAATATTACTATAATCTGTTAAACTCTGTTCACCCAGATTAGACTCTATTGTTTTGGCTAATGAGATAACGTTTGTTGTTTGTTCAAATTCATTAGTATATTCTATTCTGCCTTCTGGATATGCTAGGGCTAAATTCGCATAATCAGAACCAGTGTCATCTTCGTACACATAAACATTATCATAAATTAAAATCTCTGGGTCTACATAACCTCTACCGTGAGAAGTTATGTGTAACTCTTGTACATAAGCCGCACTATGAACTGCTTCTGATAAATCGTTAGTAAAATAGTCAAACTCTGCTTCTTTTACGTCTGTAAATCTAGTGCTAAAGTTATCTTTTTTGTTTACCAGTTGAATGTTTTCGCCAACACCTGTAACAATATATTCGCTAATAGTTAATGTTTGTGGTGTAACATACTCACCGTCAAATCTAACAATCATACCATTACGGAAAGGTTTGCCGGATGGTGGTGTAAAATGTGCTTTACCAATTACATCAGTATGTATGTCAATAGGATTGGTTGCTGTACCACGCACATTAATAGTTGAAGGGCCTTCAGGATACCAATAGTATTCTGAATAATTTAGTAACTTATCAGGATCTATTGGTGGTAAAAATGCACTGTATCTATCACCGAACAGTTTGTTATGATCACTTACATCTACACCATATGTTTTTAGAGTATCTACTAATTCATCATAAAATATTAAATTTTCACTATCCCCAGTATCTGGATTGATAGTGTTGACTGTAGGACTCAGTCCATAAAATCTTTTAGTTACTGTGGGCTCTTGAAGGTACTGTCCGCTAAGGTTTATGTCATCACTGCTTCTGGAACCAATATAACCCTGAATAGATTCTGTATTAGATTTACTAAACAGTTGTTCGACTGTGCTCTCAAAAAAGTTTTTAATAGCAGTAGTTTGATGTACTACTGGTAACTTTTTATATAACTTTTTGTCTGACATTTAATTATAACCCTTAACGATCAGTTCGCAGTGTTTGGTTATCCAATCTGCTAATAATTTCTATATCATCTACTGTTGCTGTGCTAATGAATAACTCATTTGCTTCTGCCTGCACCTGGAACATTTCTCCAAATTTACCTGTTGTGGTTTTAGGTAGAATAACAATACTACCTATACTTGAGCCTAAACGCTGATGTATATAGGTGCTTAATTCTGTAAAATAGAACGTTTCTCCAAACTCCCAGTTGTTAACATCAAAGTAACTGTTAATTGTGGAAATAATTTGTGTTTTAAGTTCGTTATCACTTAGTTGATCACTCAGTTTAACGACACGGAATCTTGCTTTGTACTGACTTTTTGCATAATCACCAAACAGTAATTTAAACTTAGCACTGCGGAACACTAAAGAATCACTAGCACTCTTGTATGTATTTAGTCCCTGGAATTCTGTTGCCAGCTCATTGCTGGTAGGCTCCAATGGGAAATCTACAGTAGGTTGTGCTTGCCATTTAACCACGTCACTATAGTAACTTGATGTTAACACCAGCATCTCTACAATGTTAGAAATACTTGGATCAATACGTACATCATTTGGTGCCACGTGTTGCCATCTGATAAAACAATCGTTAATTAATTTTGCTTGTGTATTTTGTGTTTTACCTCGTCCATGCTTTACAAAATGTTCTTTGCTGGGCACTAATAAAATTTCTGAATTAATTGCTGTGCTACTAGGTTTTAACTGGTATACTTTTTCTTCATCTGCTACATATACCACCATACCTGATGCATAACTCTTGTTTTCTAATGCTCTCGCTATACTTAACGTGTCAACCAATATCCAATCCACTGAACGCAATTGGGTTGTATTAAGAATATCAGAGCCACGTGATATCAGGTTACGTGGATTATCTACTGATATTGTGGACTCGCCGCGGTAATCTAGTATGTGCCCCATTACTGGACGATCGTAAGTGTAGCCATTTAAATCCTGATAGTATTCAAACAGTATTAAATCATTTACACCCACAAACTTTGCAAATTGGCGTGGATCATCAGGAACCAAATCACTGTCCGAGTCATAAGGAGCAACTTTTACTTTACGTGGATCTGTATAGCCATCACTTTCACGATAAACGTCTGTAACATGCCACTTAACAGGTTGTTCTAAATTACTCTTGTTTGTCAAGTAAGTGATATTCAGTTTGTCCTGACTTATTATACCTGAACCGTCTTTACTCCAGTGCATGTCGTTTTCTTGTATATTGGAATATAATAAATTACCTGCTTGCTTAGTAGCATCATAATCAAGTAATGTTAAACGTCCTGTTACACTGGTGTTTTCCATTGAACCATTTACACCCCAACTGTATGCTGAGCTTTGTCCAACCTTGGCCACAAATATTTCTTCTGTGCCGTATGTGCTTCCGGTGGGTATCTGTCGGTATGTAACAAAAGTATTACCACCAGCAACCTTCACAATATTTTCACCAAAGGTTGTGTTGTTAAATCTAATTCTGAATTTGTTAGGTAAACTGGTAACTTGTCCTATGTTAGAGCCAATAACCACATTACTGTCTTGTGTGATAGCACCTACCTCTTTATATGTATTGAGTGTAATACTAGCGTCTTTAACATAGTTGTTGTCCTCTGCAATCAACTGTGGACTTACTTGACTGGGTCTTAAAATACCAAAATTACTTACCCATGTAGCATTAACGTCTTTCCAGGTTGTATCTCTGGAACGTAGTGGTAGGTTTACCCTGTTTGCTTGTGGGCGATGGAATGTATTAGTTGCTTCGTTTTGCCAAGTTTGTGTAGAGCCGTCCCAACTAAATGTTTCAGTATCAGCAGGTCTAGCATTTGCTGTGGTGAATGTGATTGTATCCTGTGAACTCTTGTTAGTTCTGTCTACAACTTTTACATTTTTAACATTATAAAATTTTAAGTCTGCAACACTTTGTACCACATAATCCTGACTTCTGCTTGTTAATGTATAACGATAGCTATTTTGATCTATGGGTGAATATTCCATTAATAATATCCAACTGTGTGCACCTCGATTAGAAGAATCTAATTTATAATGTCCCTCTTTGACCACAGTGGTAAGATCTGAACTTGGTATAATGTACCATGCGTCTGCAATAAAATCATATCCTAAACCAAATGTTTCTCTGTTTTTAATTGCCGCTTCTATTAATTGTGCTTCTATTTTTGTATACAGTGAACGTATAGTCACAATGGTTTCTGCTAACTGCCAGCCGGCTTCTACTTCTTCACTTAGAGTCCATGGACCGTTACTTGTAGAAATACCTGCATTAAGTTGCCCACCGTTTTCCACACTAATAATTCTAACCCATTTATAAATTGATGGATCTTCAGGATCTCTCCATTTCATGAAGGTGTTTGGTTTAAATTGTCTGCTTCTGATATTATTTGTTACAAGTACGTTTTTACTACCTGTACTAAATTCTTCTTTCATGTAACCAGTATTACTAATCTCTTTAATAGGTAAACAATTCCAGGTTACATTATCTTGTGGTGTAAACTTAAAGTTATTAACACTACCACCGTAAACTGGATTGGTCCATACGTTTCTGGCGCCATAATAAGCAAAGTTTGACATTCCTAGAGATTTAAGTCTGTTAGGTAATACACTTGCAACTACATCCAGTGCAGTAGTATTACTGTTTAAAATAACGTTGTCTGTTTGCTTTTTGTCTTCGACATATAAAAAAGCATCATCAGCAAATGTATCTACATTTTGATAAGTTCCTGTGGGATCGTTCAAATCAATATAGCGACTATGACCTGCATGTGTTTTATTAACTGCTTTTAATTTGGTAATATTGCTGTTCTGACTTTGTGGGAAAACATTATAATCCTGTGCACTTACCATTCTGTTTTGTGTATAGTAAGTGTTAGGAGCACGTTCTTTGATTGCGGCCACTGTCTCAGGTGGTAAACTATTGCCCACGCTGTAAGTTAAACTAAAGCGAACAGTTAATGAATAATCTCTGCCTTGTGCATTTTGATAAGGAATTTGTATACTGACGTTTCTGGCATCTTCTGGTTGTATTGTGTAACGTGAAGGGTCGCTAATGCGATGCCAAAATCTGTATATACCCACTGGTACATTACCAAAATTACCGTCTGTAAATCTTAATCTAACACCAGTTGTTCCTGTATTTTCTATTGCGTATAGGTTTCTGGTATTTAAACTGGTGCTGTTGTAATTAATTGTTTGGCCCACAGTGTTAGGCACACGGCTCCATTTGTTTAATGGAATACCTGAGCTGTTTATTTCTTGTAGGTAAACATCATTCTCTGTGATATTTGGTTTGTCAATATCTTCCAAACGATTTTCTATAGGGTTTGTATAATTAAAATCTTCAAACTCTAATACACCCTGACGGAAAAATACAAAAAATCCAGTATCATCACTGCTGAGTCCACCACCATCGTTTCTGTAAATCATGTTTAACAGGTTCGTAGGATCTGGATGGCGCTCATAAAAATGACTGTTGTCTTTGAATTCAGGGTTTACAACATTGAACGGCTTGTCTCTGCCGTTTACTTTTAAATTAAAATTATAAACAATCGGTGCTGCTTGTGGTGTATTAAGTTGATATAGTTCTGTTCTAATACCACCCACGATGCCCTGTTTGATAGGGGAACTGAATCGGTTAGTCTTACTCATTGCAGCGTTCATTACAGTAATGAATTGTTCGTAACTTTGATTGTTGTTTGCATCGTCCCAGTAAATTGTTTTGTTACTTAGGTCAGTACCCAAACTGTCTGTTAGGGGCTCGCTTGTTTTAATACTAGTAATCTTCATTAATCCGCTTGCTGGTATATTTCTCTTAGGATTGTAACCCAACATACGTGCTAGTTTAAATACACTTTCACGACTCTCTGCTGTCTCTAGGAAGTTTTCCCTGGTATTGACATCCATTCTGAATGCTAAACTTTGACTTAGGTATGCTAACAATTCAATGATTGCGATAAACTCTGAACTTTCAATGTAGTCGTTGAAGTTTTCTGGGAAGTTGGCTCTTACATACTCCACTAATGCACCACGGATGGTGTCAAAATCGTAGGCCTGGAAATTTATTTCACTGTATGCTTTATAGGCAATTTTCCAATCTTCTGCCGCGAATAAGTTTTGCTGTCTACTAGCCATTATTGTAACCCTTCAGTAATTTCCCTTGTATATTCTAAGTAAAGTTGTTCTACATCGCCCTGTGGTAGAATTTCTATATTGATCTCAATTCTTATAGCATGGTCTAAAACATATATAGATGTATTTTTATGCTCCACTCTAGGGTCGCGGCCAAGTATTTTGACTACATCATCACGTATTTGACCTTCCAGCATGGGTGTACTAGGATCCATAACAATATCCCAAATAATGCTACCATATTCTGGTCTCATCACACGCTCGCCACGCTTGGTATAAAACTCATTCAGCAAATCACGTTTCACTAATTCACTGTCCACCAATGTATATGGAGCTCTTACTCTGTTTATAGTACTAAAACCCTTGAACTTTGCCATACTGTTATTTATCGTAACTATTAACAATAGTTTTAATTAGGGTCCAAAATTGTTGACATTTGATACAAAGTGTGCTTAAATACTATTAAGCATTTAGAAATAAATGTGAAGCCGGATTTCATTGCCATGAAATTCTCAACGTTAACGTGCAAAGGTACGACACAATGCGTAAAATTGCTAGGAAGTTCGAAGAAATTTGGGCTAAGGCAGAAGAACGTAACGGTCAATACGGGCAGCGATACTTTAAGTGCTACAATCAGTACAAGCGATATGTGAGTATGGGCATTTATGACTCAGAAACTAAAAAGTATGTGTTGTTTGATACCATCAACCTTGCAGGTAACTTTAGATATAATTCTAAAGAAGTTCCTGCAGAGTTTAACGAGATGGAAAAATTGATCGACTAATTGAATCCCGGCTTGTCCGGGATTTTTTTATGCAGCAGTGTGTGCGTCCAGGGCGGCCTGCAATCGGTCTGCCAAATCGTCAAAGTTAGCACTGCCCGGCAAGTAACCTGCATCAGTGATATAACTGGTTACATCCATATCATCTGGGCATTGGAACAAAATAGATTCAAATCTTCTCATGCCAGCCAAGCCAGGCTGAATAACTGGTGACTCTCCTGGTGCATTTGGTGCTGTCTTCCAGGATTGCATTTCCCTTAGGACATTACCTTTTGCTACAGCATATCCAATAGTGTTGCTTGCGTCTATATTACTTAAACCATTTAGTTTTGATAACACATCACTCTTTAAAAAGTTTTCTGTACCAATTTGTCTGGCAAAATTTGACATTGCCAGTGTTTCGTTTGCAGTTAACGGTGTTTTTACTGCACTTGAAATATCATTAAAACTTTGTGTTAAATCACCCACAAGTCCCAGTGTTGCTCCTGCAGGTCCTAAACCACCAGCAAAGTCTACCAGTTTGTTACCTGCAGCATCCTGGAATATAGTACCTGGACCATCCTGTATCATTTGTATACCTGACTCGCTTAACAGTTGTCCTAGTTGTGCACCATTTTGTGCTTGTGCCACTGCTTGCTGTATTTTGTTTTTCATGTTAGCAATTTTAGGGAAGTCTAAATCCATTGGCAGATTCAATGAATCAAGTGCAAACTGTTTTAGTTGTGCTTCCATTTCTTTTAATTGCTTGGCAACACCAATTACTTTTTGTGCTAATGCATTTGTGGTTGGGAATCTGATAGGAGGTAATGCTATTTGTATACCTGCAACAAGTCCTGCCAATCCACTGATTGCCGCTAAATCAAATTCTGATAATGCTTTAAGGTTGCCGGCGATATCTCCCATGGCTTCAAAGTTGGGAATGCCTGCCGCAAGATCGCCTGCCGCATCTTTTACTGCACCAGTTGCGGCATCCACTGCACCTTGTGCTACACCTTGTGCTTTGTCGTAAAGTCCTTGTACTTGGTCTACTGCCTGTGATGCACCACCAGTGATAGGGTTTCCATTCTCATCTGTGTAGCCGGTGCCTTTAAGGTAACCGTTAGGAGTGTTTACATTTACAGGCTTTCCGCTCATGTCCACAGCCGCGGCTGGCAGTTGTTCTATCAGTTTGGGATCTGGTGCTGGCGCTTTTCCACTTTCAGCAACAGGGTCATATTTGGCATGTCCCTTAAACGGCTCTGTTGTGATCAACTTACTCACAATGGTTTTTATTTTGTCTTTTTTGCCAGTTCTTTCACCAGCAGTAGGTGCGGATGTTTTTCCTTCCATAGCCGCATCACGATCAAATTTTGGCGGGTCTTTGGGATTGTCTTCGTGTTCGTTAGTACCAATTTGCGGAGCCGCAATGGCTGGCAATGCTGGAATTGCAGGTGGTCCGCCACTGTTTAATAATATCAAGGGTGCTATAATACTGGTAGGTGCGCCACTAGTAACATTAAACCCTGCGGCACTTAACACACTGGTTGGCAATGTGCTTTGCATTTTGATAGGACCAGTTGCTGCAAGTAAGTCCATGCCCAGTGGTCCACTGGCTGTGGCTGCAACTCTGCTACCTGCACTGATATCCACATCACCACCGTTTGCTGTCAGTTGGGTGTTCAATCCTGCATATAAACTTAAATCAGCAGTACCTTCTATTCTGACATCACCGCCGTTACCTAGTGGTGGGATACCTAAAGCACCAACATCTGGTATGCCTAAATATTGATCTCCTGAGTTATCTCCAGCGGCTTTGATGTGTACATTTTGTCCTGCTTCTATATTAATGTTTTTATCTGCACGTAGGTCAAAATTACCTTTTGCTCTCATAGCAATGGTTCCTTCACTGTGCATGTATATGTCGCCGTAAGTATTTAATTCAAGCCATGCTGTACCTTTGCGGTTTATAATATAAACAATACCACTGGTATCGTCCATTAAAAGTTGATTACCGCCAGCAGTTCTTAATCTAACCAACCTGCTGTCCAGTTTATCGTCCATGATTAATTGGTGTCCGCCTAGGCGGTGTCCAGTTTCTTTATTGTCTGGATCTTTAGGACCAGGTGTCAGGATTCCATAAACATCATTTATGTCTCCTCTACGCATACCTGATGTTCCTGCACCACGCAACGGATCATTAATTAATCCTTGTGTTACGATACCTTCTGCTATGTCAACATGCAGTGGACGAGTTGCGTCATTGTGTGTTACACGTTCGTCAAATTTGTTCTTTTCTGCAACCGGCATTAGCATACTTGGGTCGCTGTAACTTTTACCAGCAGGCATGCCAGGCACCATGTGGGTCATTCTGTCAGGGAAAATACAACTTATAATGTAACCCAGTTTGCTGTTGCCATCACCAAATGCAACCAAAACCAAATTACCCTCATCTGGGGGTGGCATCCACAACCCGTAACTTTTTAATGTGTCAGTATAACTTTCAATATTTTTACCAACTTTGTTAGGGTTTGTACTGCCTGCAAATGGAGAAGTCCAAAAGCAAGGATATGTTGTACTGTCTTCTCCGCCTTTGTTAAGTGATGGAATTTCTACTTCGTATCTGCCTGAACGATGTTGGTCTAATGGCGACCTGATGATACCCACATAGATGCCCATTAGCGGGTGAGCTGAGTCAGCCGCTTTCTGGCTCCTATTACTGTAGTATCTACCACCTACATCGTTGTTGGATATCATTATTCAGTGCCTCCTGAAGGCTTGGGTTCTATTAATGTAGCATCTAAACCTGTTCTTTGGCCGTGTAAGTCCACAGTAAATGCCCCTTTACTAAAACTGCATTTGGTGGTTGCTATGGTGTATGCGGCTGTAAATGTTTTACTTACACCCTTATACTGCCAATACCCACTGTTAAGATCACTATCTTCGTCTTGCCAATCAGGATCGTATGTAATGGGTGCTCTGATTTCTAACCAAAAAACATTTGTATCTTTAAAATAATTTACTTGTTCTTCTGTGCTTTGCTCTGTAGATATTGGTCCGCTTAGGTACCAAGGATCACCGCGCAGTTGTAAATCTACAGTTTGTAAAAATTGGTTTGCATTTTGCTGTTCTACCAAAAAACCAAACAGTTTATTTCTGGCACTACCGGATTTGTATGACGCCGCGCCTGCCTTGTTTGGAATGTCTTTTGTGGAATCTACTTGTTGTTTTACCCTTGTTACACCGCCAGCAGTTGCATAGCCCAGTCTGTCAACCAGGTCTGCTGCAAATGTCTCTCCATCATCAGGATTTAATATATCTTTGCTGTACACAAAACCACTAAATTCAGGTTTATAATTTTCTCTATCCACAGACAGTAATGTGGCAGGGTCTTCTGTAGGACGTTTTGATGCCGGCTGTTCTGTTTCTTGCTTACCAGCCAATGCCGCTATTTGTTTTTTATCCAGTGCATCTATAAGTTGTTGTGCTTGTTGTCCTGTTGCGTCAGTTATTGCATTTTTAATAGTACCAGAATCTAAACCTATTACATCAGATAATTGTCCTAAAACACCGTCAGTTAGTTTGTTGCCTAAATCTTTGAGATCGTCAAATAACGATCCCACTTTACCTTTGTCCACAACATCTTTTAATTCATTAAAAAAGTCCACTGCGCCTTCCAGTGACGGATCTGTGTCTTCACTTACTTGGGCAGAAAGTTGATTACTGGCAACCAGAGAAATATCACCCACCGTACCACCTGCTGGCGGCTGTAGGATAGCGGCTGATTGCTTGTATCTGATATCTAATCCCAATATTTGATCGTTTAAACCTGTAAACAAATAACTGTATGCTTTTAATATACTTTTGTTTGCAATCAGTTGCTTCATTCTGGCTTCTGCATCTTCAGGTGAAAAATCTAGTTCTTCAGGAGTAAGGGCAATATCCTCCCTAGGGGTTTTGTATAACACCGGAGTGTAGATATATCTTCTGGCCATTACTCCACGTTTTTTATCGTAGCCTAAAATTTCTGATTCGGCTAATATTCTGAACCAACTAACAAATGCTTGGTCTTTTTTAACTGGTGATTCAGGATCCAGCGGATCTTCCTTTCTGCTAACTTTGCTGTAAAACTGCGGACACATACTTAATAAAGTAGCAAAAACCCTATCGTAAGTTGCACCTTCGCGATGTTTGATAGCATCCTGATCGTAAACTGGCTCAGCACCTGTACCAGTATACACAGGAGCATTCTCCAATTCCTGTTGTCTGTCTATAATGCTACCAGCCTTCCAGATCTCACTCTGTAGTCTGTTTAAATCTTCTATTTCCACACTTTCGCTGGTAAGCATGGAGTCGTCACTTAGTGTGTCCTGACTGTTAGTACCTCCACTGCCAGTGCTGGTTGCCACTAACTTGGATAAATCAAATTTGTATTCATCAGGAACATCCATACCTGCCGCTGCTTCACCACTGTGCCAATCATTTAATTTTTTTTCTAAATCCTGAATGTGTTCTGTTAATGTTTTACCCACAGTGTCTATACTTCTGGGCAAAGTGTAAGAAGTATCTTTGTAGGCGGTCATAGCACCAGGTGAATCCATCAGGCATTCCATGTTGTATATGCTGCCTGTTTCATTTATTTCGACTTCTATAGAATTCAATTGCAGTCTATATCTGTAAGGCCCAGCAATAATGTCAACTTCGCCACCCTCGTCTTCGTCGTCAGCAAACGCAGTATATCCCTGAAATCTGATTTCAAGCCATAGCAATGTTTGTGCTTGCATTTCTAAACCTAAATATGCTTTTGCTAACTGTATTTGGTCTAGAAAATCTGCCGCTCCGGGTTGGGTGACTGAAAAGGTTATTTTTTGTGCAGTTGTATTTGAGGTATCGTACTGAAAGTCTATAACTAAATCATCTATACTAGCACCAGTTACACCTGTTTGTGCAAGTACTACGGTGTTTTTTGGATCGTCATAAAGAGTATCGTTATCCATCTTTTTAATCATGTACAATTTAAGATTATAAGAGGGATTGGCGTATCTGTCCAGTATGTTACCGTATACGTTGCCGCCAACGTACTCATTATATTCTACTGGGATTTTTTCTGAACCTGCGCCGAGTGCCATAATTTATGCTACTTACTGTTGTGTGATATTACCAAGTGCTCCACGAGACGGTAATATAATTTTTTTGCCTGCTTTAAAATCCCTGATAGGATCTTTGAGGACATCAGGATTCCTCATACTAAACACCCACCAAAGTCTGCTATTACCATACATTTTGTGTGCTAACAAGTCTGGTCGTTCGTCAAAAGCATGGCTTATTTCATAAACTTCGTCATTTACTGATCTGGGAATTTTGGGTAATTTATTTAAACCCAGAAACAAACCATCAGCACTTGTTGGTGCGTTCTTTAAAAAACTATCTCTTCTGTGTATCTTAGCCATTAGATAAATCCACCATTTCCATCAGTATATAACTTACCTGTAGTTAATTCTTCCAAATTAAATCTTCTGCGAAGTTTGTGTGGTGTATATGTTGGCGTTAAGTTAATTGTAATGTTAGATCTAGTGGGCACATAAGTTACCTCTGTGCCTGTATCAGATCCTGGCGTTGCCGCGGCCGCCTGTGCATCCTGATTAACACCTGTAACAACTGGAACATAATCCACATCATCTGGTAGCTGCATAGTATAGTTACTAACAACTACTGGTACTTTATCAAAACCGTGGTCGCCCAAGTATTCGAATAAAAGTACTGGAGGAGGCGTACCGTAACGTCCACTAGCAACTGCACTATCACCATAATATGCTTTGGTACATATTCGTAGGAAAACAATGACTGCAAGCAAATATCTGGCTTCATAGGTGTCGTTGGCTGTGAAGTCTGCGGTTACTGGAATGTCTGGAGCTCTGCCATTAATAAACGTGTTAATAGGATAATTAGAACCTTGTGGTTCAAACGAGTTGTAGTTTGCTGTACCACTCATAAAAATTGTAGGAGTGTATTGCCAAACAAGTCCGCCTGTTTCCTGAATAGGTCTTAGCAAATAATCAGCGCCGTCTGCAGAATAAAATTGATCGGCACCGCCCCTCTTAGGTCGTAGTCTTGCTCTCCAATCTTTAGATGCTTGCAACACACCTGAGCCGGCTGTTCTGCTGTTTCTGATAGCCGTTTCTTCTGCTTCTGATTGTGCATATTTTTCTGCAATCAGTTTAGCATACGTATTGTCTGACATATCTGGTATGCCACCAGCCAAGCCAGGGAAAAACGCATTACCTAGTGCACCTAAAGCATCACGCAGTAGAGGATCACTAATCTTGTTTAATTGTTTAGCAAGAAAATTGTCGCCTGCACTGCCTAGGGCTACTTTAGATCTGGAAAAGTCTGCCATAAAATATCTCCTATAGCAATATTTATCAGTATCATTAAAACTAGTTTTAACAAAACTCAGATTCTGGACGAAATACGTTGACTTTTAGATAGATATATGTATAATAGTAGTATAAATCTATAGGAGAAACATTGGATTATGGCAGCAGTAAAGAAACAAAATTACCTGAATAATAAAGATATCCTAAAAGAAATCCACAAAAGTAAAATGACACATTGCTACGTGGAAGATGAAAGATACTACAATTATGATATTATTCTGGACGATGTAAAACAAATAACAAAAAAGACAGTACAAGAAGCAAAACAGAATCAGTCTAGTCGTAGGCAGAGTGAAGCCTATGCAGAAGCAATGAGCACACACGATAAAAAAGACTATCGTAACAAGCCCAAACAGAAAGATTTTGCAATAGATATTGACACTATTGCAGATGATGAAGTTGTTTTTCGTGTTATGACATACGAGCACATTCCAGAAGATCCAGAAAGGAAGAAGAATCCTAAGACTGTAGCAGACGAACACAGCAAGGTTAATTTCCCTCCTTTCAAACATTATGCTTACCAGAGTGGTAACTTAAAAGAAGTAGCCAGAAGTCACTGGATTGGTGATTTGGTGAACGGAGAATTTAGTACCACACACGGCAAACTAACAAACAAGTTAGGCACAATGTTTTTAAAACTAGTTGAAAGGTATAGTCACAGAAGTAACTGGCGTGGTTATACATACGTAGATGAGATGCGTGGACAAGCCCTACTGCAATTAAGTGAAGTAGGACTTAAATTTAATGAAGCAAAGTCGGATAATCCGTTTGCATACTACACAGCAGCTATTACAAATAGTTTTACCAGAGTGCTTAATCTAGAAAAACGTAATCAAACTATTCGTGATGATATCCTGATTGATACTGGACATTTGCCCAGTTTTGGCAGACAGATTGCACATGAAGAAGAGATGCGTAGACTTAGAGAAAATGTAGAATCAGATATTTCCGACAGTGTAGAGTCATACGGAGATAGTTAATGCCCCAACTGTTCAAGAAAGCGGCTTGCTTTACGGACATACATTATGGACTAAAGCAGAATAGCCGTCTACATTTAGACGATTGCCATCGTTATATTGACTGGTTTATTGCAGAAGCAAAAACTCGCGAGTGTGAGACCTGTATCTTTTTGGGAGATTGGAGTCATCACAGAGCGAGTGTGAACATTGCTACAATGAATGCCAGTATCAAAGACTTTAAACGGCTTAATGATGCTTTTGAGAAAGTATACTTTATTACTGGTAACCATGACTTGTATTACAGGGATAAACGTGAGCTAAACAGCATTGAGTATGCTCGTGACTTATCTAACTTTGTTATGGTGGACGAATGGTTTGTACAAGATGATGTTGCAATTATTCCTTGGCTAGTAGGTGATGAGCACAAAAAGATCAAAAAGATCAAAGCCAAATATATGTTTGGACATTTTGAATTACCTTACTTCAAAATGAATGCTATGGTAGAGATGCCGGATCATGGCGGTATTAAATCTGATATGCTGAGCGGTCCTGAGTATGTGTTTAGTGGCCACTTTCACAAACGTCAATACAAAGACAACATACATTATATTGGTAATGCTTTCCCACACAACTACGCTGATGCTGGCGACAATGAACGCGGTGCTATGTTTTTAGAGTGGGGTAAAGAACCTCAATATGTAAACTGGGCTGATTGTCCCAAGTACATGGTTATTTCTCTGAGTGATATGTTAGACAAGCATCATGAACTACTTGACAGATATACCCATGCTCGTGTAAAATTAGATATACCTATAAGTTACGAAGAAGCGAACTTTATTAGAGAGAAGATGGCTGAGCAATATCAAGTGCGTGAACTGCATTTGTTGCCAGTAAAAGAAGAGCAGGAAGAATACGAAGGTGGTGATATAAGTTTTGAAAGTGTGGACCAGATTGTGGTTGCACAATTAGATCAACTGGAAAGTGATACAGTTGACAAGAATAAACTTATTGAGATTTATAACGGATTAGAAATCTAATTTATGTTAAAGATTAAAAACGTAAGTGCACGAAACTTTATGAGTATTGGTGCACAAACACAAGCGGTTAATTTTGACAATAACCAGCTCACACTTGTACTAGGGCATAACCTGGATATGGGTGGTGATGGTAGCAGAAATGGTACTGGTAAGACCACTATTATTAATGCATTGAGCTACGGTTTGTATGGCGAAGCACTAACCAATATCAAACGTGACAACCTTATCAACAAAACAAATGGTAAGGGCATGATGGTCACAGTAGAGTTTGAGATTGCTGGAGTAGAATATCGTATTGAACGTGGGCGTAAGCCTAATGTACTTAAACTGTTAATCAACGGTGTTGAGCGTGAAGATGACGACGCACAGGGTGACAGCAGAGAAACACAAAAAGCCATAGAACGAATTATTGGTTTCCCACATGAGATGTTTAAGCACATTGTTGCACTGAACACTTACACCGAACCTTTCTTGAGCATGCGTAATAACGATCAACGTGCTATGATTGAGCAATTGTTGGGTATTACAGATTTGAGCTCTAAAGCAGACATACTCAAAGAGTTACTTAAAGATACCAAAGATAGTATCAAAGAAGAAGAAATACGCATTAATGCTGTACAAGCAAGTAATGAACGTATTGGTAAAAACATCAAAGAGATTGAAAGCCGTAGCAAGGCTTGGTCTGTTTCACATAATGAAAAATTACAGAACATGGAGCAGGCTATAACAACATTAGCAGAGCTAGATGTTGATGCTGAGATTGCTGGGCATAAACAAAATACTGAAGCAAAAGAACAACAAGACATTTTAAACACTATTGAGAAAGACTACAATACTGCTAAAACCAGTTTTGCTCGCAGTAAGGAGCGATTAGAGGGTTTACAAAGTGATTTGCAAAGTGCAAAAGAAGGTGTGTGTCCCGCATGTGAGCAACCTACTGCACATTTAGACACACATGAGCAGTACACAAAAGATTTAGAAGTAAAGATACAAGAAGAGGATGATTACTATAATCAAAAGGCAGCTGAAATTTCAGAGCTAGGTGAGGCACTAGAGTTTATCAAGGTTCCTGATACAGTGAGCACCTTTTATAAAACTGTGGAAGAGGCATACGAACACAAACACAACTTAGAAAGCCTTGCAGAGCAGATGGCTGAAAAAATGAACGAAGAAAATCCGTATACAGACCAAATACAAGGTCTCAAGGATACAGGATTAGAAGAGATAAGTTGGGACTACATTAACGATTTAAATGACCTCAGAGAGCATCAGGAATTTTTATACAAGTTATTAACAAACAAAGACAGTTTTATACGTAAGCGTATTATTGATCAGAATATTGCATACTTAAATCATAGATTAAGTTATTACTTAGACAAAATTGGATTACCACACGAAGTTAAATTTGCTAGTGACTTGACTGTGGAAATCACAGAGTATGGCAGAGACTTAGACTTTGACAACTTGAGCAGAGGTGAACGTAACAGATTGATACTGAGCTTGAGTTGGGCATTCCGTGACATATACGAAAGTCTCAATCATCCAATGAACTTGTTGTGCATCGACGAACTCATTGACTCTGGTATGGATAGTATGGGTGTTGAAAACAGTCTTGCTATCCTCAAAAAGATGAACAGAGACCACAAGAAAAATATCTTATTGGTATCCCACAAAGAAGAACTTGTTGGCCGTGTGAACAGTGTTCTTACAGTTATCAAGGAAGGCGGCTTTACCAGTTACAACACCGACACTGACTTCGTTTCTTAGTACATATACCAAATCAGACTCGTAAATAGGAATTATGAGTCCATGGCTACATCAAGGTAATATAATAGACAATTTACCAGAAGATTGCGAAGCATTCGTGTATTTGATCACGAATAAAATTAACGATAAAAAGTACGTGGGCAAAAAACTTGCAAAGTTTAAAACAACTAAACCACCACTAAAAGGCAAAAAGAACAAAAGGCGAGGCACTAAAGAAAGTGACTGGCGAGAGTATTGGGGTAGTTCAGATCATCTAAAAGCAGATGTTGCTGAGTTTGGAGAAGAGAATTTTACTCGCGAAATACTACACTTTTGTCCTAGTCGTGGAGTGGCCAGTTACTTAGAAGCAAAAGAACAGTTTGACAGACAGGTACTATTGACAGATGAGTATTATAATGGTATAATCAATGTCAGAGTTGGCGGTTCAGAAATTTTACGTGAAGCACTCAGCAAAGACTAACTATAAATTGGCTAACATGGCATACATGGCACATCTTTAAAACACATCAAGGCATTTACAAACAGCACACAAGGTTGGCGGGCCGGATAGTAATACCGCTGTGGAAAACCTGGCGAAAATGTAACCAGACACGTACACACTGAGACACACCCACTGGTGTTAAGTATTAGTGTAGGTTGAATGCTGTCAATCAAACAACTGCAATGCACATAAACACTGTTTCTATTGAAGCGAGAGAACAGCTGCGAAAGCAAGTCGACGTAGGTTGGGAAAGGTCAGAGCCCATTGTGTAGCAGATTAAATACCTACCTTCAGTGTGGTTGAAGACACTAGTCGCAAGAGCGATAGCAAGCCATTTTTTTATATGAAGCCTTAATCAGGCTTCGTATGGCCTCAACATCTGTCGCAAGTACTTTATATAATATGAATTCACTTGTTCGAATATAATGAACTTAGTAAAAAAATTCCAACAAATGAATGAACTGAGCGTAAGCGAAGTGAATGAATGCAGTTGGAAAGACCTTTAGGTCTTCTCAGTTGAGCTTACTAGATAGGAAAAGGTTGATTGCCAGTCTGTAACAGGATATACACGACCACCGTGATCTAATATTTTAACAGATATACTATAGTCATTTCCATTAACATCACATCTATCACCAAAAAAATGTAAGTCATCTTCTGGTTCAAAGTCTTTAATAACTTGGGCTTTATCACAACCAACAGGAAAAATATCTAATCCAGTTTCACCGCCCACTTTGGCAATCACCCTGTCACCAAATAGTCTGTTAAACTTTTCGGCAATAGTTAATCTTTCATTATGTACACAATCCCATGTGTAGTAGTGTTTGCGGTCACCATGCTGGGCATTCCGGCCTACCACACTAAAATTAACCATGCCAGTTCTGTGTTCAAAATGCAAACCAGTACGTTTGGGATAAGGACTGTCAGTTAGTTGTATGCTGAGCCACTCATGCATGTCTTCAGGTAAAATCCAGTCAGAGCTTTTAATTTGCACATCACCTTCCCACACTTCATTGCCACTACAATTATATACCCTTTTGCAAAGGTTAAAGGTGTCTGCACCAATTTGCTCTACTGTTTTAGGTTTGTCACTGCCCGTGACCAGATATACATGATTGTTTTTACAAAAATCATGAAAAAAAGTTTTAAAGTCTGGGTGGATGGTTCCTCTGCTGGGTGTTAGTGTGCCATCCACATCGAATAACCATTTGGTTGTCATATTAAAGTTCTTCGTTAGGTGCTTTGCCTGACTTTAATTTGTTATAATTATTAATAACTTTAACAGCGGTGGTTCTCTCTCGCGAACTCATAAGTAAAGCGTCCTGCCAACTTATGCTTCCTCCGCTATACACTGCAATTTCAATCAGGCTTTTTTCCAGTGTATCAGACTCTTTTCTGAGACGATTAATTAGTTCTAAAATCTGCTCAGGTTCTGCTTTGGCTAGGAAGCTGTGAAAAAATTTACAGGATCAAATCCTATGTCTTGTTCAAATGTTTCTTCACAATCTTCACATTCCAGTTGCACAGTTTTCTGTACACCCAGTTTGTTAACTTCTGCAATGCTGTCTTCAATTTTGTGACCAACTGCACTCTCACAGTTTTCCAAAAATTCTCTGATATGCTTGCGGTCAGTTACAATAAAGTCTTCGCCTTCTGCATCTTTACCGCGTACACAAGACACACTGTCCACAATCAAGTCAAAGTTAAGAGCAGCAATTTGCATAAAGTTATTGTTAAATGCTTTAAGTTGCTCCATCTCGTCTTCAATATTCTGTAAACTTTGTAAACTACGTGTGCTCTGGAAGTTTGCAATACCTGCTTTAACTGTGCTTTCGTAAGTGTAAGGTCTGATCTCAATCTCTAAATCCTGTGTTGTTTTAAAACGATATGTTTCCTTTAACACAGTCATAGTGTCTAATGCACCTTCAATACTAACAATGCTAGTTACCTGCTCATTACATTTAGGACACTTACCAGATACTTCAACTTCGTCTCCAGCAGTCGCACCCTGAATAGCAATTAATAATGCGTCAACGTCATTACTGATTAACTGACGCGGCTTCTTTACTGCTGGTACACAACTGGCAATCACTTGTGCTACGGCCTCACCGTTAAGCAGTGCGTCAGGATTTTTCATGATCATTTCGTCTTTAGCAGTCATAGGAAATACTGCAAGCTCATCTGTTTCAGGCCAGTCAATAACACCATCATCATAAAATTTACCACCGGTAGGTAAACCAGTATATAACTTGGGTGCACGATAAAAACCTGATAATGGATTTTGTGTGTTTGCCATTTAAAACTCCTGTTAATAAAATGGATAAATATCGTAAAGTGTGATTTATCCACAAGGTATTTATCACCATAAAAACAGCATATAATAGAGAACTGAATGGCCAACATTACATTACCAGACGGCACCATGTTACCAGAGTACGCTCTGGAAACCACACAGCAGGAAGTCATGAAACTGCTTATGGCTCAGGTTTCAGCGAACAAAAAAGAGTTTGCATTATATGAAAAACTGGTTAAAAACTCTGCAGAGCAACTAAAAGACAACGAAAAACGCGAAGAATACCAAAAAGAACAAGCAGATACTCTTAAAGATATACACAAAGATGCCAAACAGGGCAAGAGTGTGTTCGGTGCTAGCATGATCGACGCAGGCGCCGCGGCTAACAAGTTAGCTAATTCCTTTATAAAATTATCTGTCATGGCTGTGGGTACAGCAATCACAGGATTTGGTTTGCTGGGCAAAAATGCACTAAACTTGGGTGGTGTTATTGCTGATCTAAGTGAAAAGGGTATGGGTTTAGATGGTGTAGGCGACTCAACTGCGAGTACCATTGCCAGTTTTAACAGACTGGGATTAACAACAACAGAAGCATCAGACTTGATGGCAAAGTCTTCTTCTACTATTGCAGCCATAGGCCAAGATTCCTTTTTGGGAGTTTCTCAGGCACTAGCACAAGCAACCGCCAGTGGTGCTAAATTTGGTCTGAACATGAACCAACTTGCAGAAATTGCAGCAGATGATTTGGAAATCAGACAAAAGTTAGGCATACTGGATAATTTAAACGCTGCACAAGCCGCACAGCGTAGTGCTGAATTATATGACAGTCAAATGAATGCTGCTAAACTGTTAGGCAAAAGCATAGATGATATTCGTGGTGCTAGCAGGCAAACACTGGAAGAAAACGCAGAGTTTGCACTCAGAGTACAAAGTATAGGTGCCAGATTGGGAGACGATGTTGCTCGTGGCTTCACACTAACCATGGAAAAAGGTCTGGGTAACTTGGCCGCCAGCGGCTTAAGCCAGAGCTTAATAGATGGCATTGGTAATGAAATTGGTGCTGCTGTTGCATTTGCAGGAGAATCAGGGCAAGAATTATTTAGAACACTGAACTATGTTAATCCTGAATTAGTCAAGAGTGTTAAAAATATGAATGCCATGGCTAAATCTAATGATCCTAAAGTTGTGGCTAAAGTAGGCGAGGAAATGGCAAACTTCCAGGCAACACTGCTTGAGACTGCGGCTAATATGGATTCAGAAGATTTTGATAATTTGAGTTCACAATTATTAGCAGGTAGCATGGGTACTGCAGGTGTAGAATTTGCCAAGAGTTTGGGTGAGCTTAGGATAGCAGCCAAAAAGTACGGTACAACAACAGCCGCAGAAATGAACAAACTGGCAGAAGGTGCCAAGCAGTACGATAATGCCATGGCTAAATTTAGTGGGGGCATTAGCGGTTTGTTCAATGACATGAGCGGTGCATTAGGACCTGCTCTTGCAGGTTTTGCAACAGCATTTAGCACTACTATGGCTGCTCTACCTGAAGGCGCAAAAAATGCTAAGACATATATTGACGATTCAGGCGCAATGATTAGAGAATACACTGATGCTAGCGGCAAGTTAATAAAAGAAAATGTAACAGATCAAATGGGCATTACAGATGTGTTTAAAACCGTAATGGGAGATATATCTAAGCAAATTACGGAAATGTTTGGTGACGCTGAAGGTGGATTTACTAATCTTGGAGATATGTTAAGGCAAAAAGTAGTTCCAGTGATTATCAGTTTTGGACAATGGTTTAAAGATGGTGGCGCCAAAACAATTATAGATACATTTAAACTGCTGGGTAGTGTGATTGCCGGTGTAACTAGACCATTCGTGGCCATAGCAAAAGCCATGACTGGTGATTTTGCAGGAGCAGGCGAAACACTAGCCAAAAGTTTTACATCATTAGGTGGCGTCATAGGTACAGCCATTGTTGGCTTTGTAGCATTTAATAAGCTCTTAAGTGCCGGTAAAGGTGTCAAAAGTTTCTTTGGTAAATTAGGTTTTGGTGGCGGCGGTAATGCCGCCAGTGACACAGCAGGCGGACAAGCAGGAAATGCAGCCGCAAAAGGTGCTGGTAGTTTTGGTAAAAGCATTGCAGACATAGGTAAAAATTTAGGTAAAGCACTCAAGAGTTTGGGTAAAGGTTTAGGCGATGCTGTTGCAGGTATTGCTGATGGCATAGGCAAAGCAGCCAAATCTATTGGAACAGGCTTGGGCAAAGCATTTGGTGCCATACTACAAGGTTTAGCAAAAGGGTTGACTGCATTTGCTAATCCTGCTATACTTATAGGTGCTGGTATTTTAGGTGCTGCAATAGTTGCAATCGGTGCAGGTATTGCAGGCGCTAGTTGGATACTGGGTAAAGCATTACCCACACTGGCCGAAGGATTAAGATCGTTCAGTGATATAGACGGCATGAACCTGATCAAAGTGGGTGGCGGTATGGCCGCACTTGGTGTAGGTATTGCTGCGTTTGGTGCTGGTAGTGTTGTAGGCGCACTGGGTAACATTGTGGGCGGACTGCTAGACAGCATGAATGAATTCTTTGGCGGTACAAGCATATTTGATAAAGTTGAAGAATTTGGCAAATATGAATTCCCCAAAGATCGCATAGAAAATAATGCACAAGCATTAGTTGCATACGCAAAAGCAATGGCTGCTGCAGGTGGCGGTGCTGGTGCAGGCGGTGCAGGTAACCTGATAGGTAGTATAGGTGAAGGCTTAGTTAAACTGTTTGGTGGTGATACACTGCTGGAAAAAGTACAAAAGTTTGGTGAGGCAACAATTAACAAAGACGGCATCATCAAGAATGCTGAAGCAATTACTGCATATGGTGCCGCAATGGGCCAATTGGGTGCAGTGGATTACCCAGGAGCAACTATTGGTGCATTGTTATCCGATATAGGTTCTGGCATAGTGGGATTATTTGGTGGCGACACTCCATTAGAAAAAATGGCAGAATTTGGTGCTACCAACATAAATGCCGCAGGTGTTATGGCTAACTCAAATGCTATTTTGGCTTATGCACTAGCAATGGGCGAACTACAACATGTGAACCTGGACAATCTGGAATCAGCAACAGAAGACTTAATGAGCGACTCTTCATTAAAAGCATTTGAGCGTCTGAAAGAATTTGGTGGGTTAGATATCGGTGCTGGAGGCATAGTTAAAAATGCCGCCGCTATAAACTTATATGCAGATGCACTGAGAAATATGACAGACTTAAATCCTGATAACTTGTTATCTATCAGTGATGCCATGGCAGAAATCAATCGCAACCTGATAAGCAGTGCATCAACAAATGTAACAGTTACAAATGATGTGGGTGCTGTAAATGGTCCAAGTCCCTTGCCACCTACCCCTGATCCAGAAGATGTAAACAGTGTTGAAGGCGTGAATCCTCAAGTAAACACTAGCAAAGATGTAGGACCACCTAAACCAAGCAGTGGTGGTAATGCATCTTTAGCAGATTTAATCAAAAAAACAAATCAAAAATTAGACCAATTGATTACTATTAATAATAAACAATTATAACACGCCGATAAAATCCTCTCAATAATCAGATTCCTGATAAATAGTTGCATATAACTTTAAAAGAGACAATATATGAGTTGGAAAAAGTTCTTTACACCTGTTGACAATAGTGGTTTACCCATTAACATACAGGGTAATCAGCCTACAGGAATGCCAGGAGCGGCAACAAGTCGTTTTGAGAGTTGGTTACCTGAAGTATATGCTGGCTCGCCAAACAGACTGCTTAGATACATGCAGTATGATAACATGGATGGGGATTCAGAAATTAACACAGCACTGGATACCATTGCAGAATTTGGCACTCAAGAAGAAGAAGTTAACGGTTTACCATTCAGCATCAAGTATATTGAAAACCCAAGCGATACTGAAAGCAAAATTATTTCTAAAACACTACAACAATGGTGTAATTTAAACGACTTATATAAAAGAGCATTCAAAATTTTCCGTAACACCATCAAGTACGGAGATCAAATTTTTATTCGTGACCCAGAAACATATGAAATGATGTGGGTTGATCCAGCCAACGTGGAAAAAGTTATTGTAAACGAAAGCGAAGGCAAAAAAATTGAAACATACTTTATTAAAAATATTGATCCCATCACAGCAGAACGTGTAGCAACTGATGTTGCACCAATGCATGCTAGACCTTTTGGTAGCGGACAAGGAATCACAGGCATCATGAGCCCCACTAACATTAGTGCAACAGGATATGCACCGGGTTCAGTAGAAGGTCAGGATCAGGGTATACCAGTAGATGCACAACATGTTGTACATATCAGTTTAACAGAAGGCATGGACGGTGCATGGCCGTTTGGTATCAGTATCCTGGAACCTATTTTTAAAACATTTAAACAAAAAGAATTATTAGAGGACTCTATTATTATATATAGGGTGCACAGAGCACCAGAAAGACGTGTGTTCTTTATTGATGTAGGTAATATGCCTCCTCATAAAGCAAGTCAGTACCTGGAACAAGTTAAGTATGCTGTACAGCAAAAGCGTATTCCAGGCAAAAACAAAGACGGTAACAGTGTTGCAGACAGTGCATATAACCCAATGAGCATGCTGGAAGATTACTTTTTTGCACAAACAGCAGAGGGTAGAGGCAGTAAAGTAGACACATTACCAGGCGGTGAAAACCTGGGTCAGATAGATGATTTAAGGTACTTCAATAACAAACTTCTACGTGGTTTAAGGGTACCTAGTAGTTACCTACCAACCGGGCCAGAAGACGGTTCCGCTGTATATAATGACGGCAAAGTGGGCGTTGCATACATTCAAGAGTATAGATTTGCCAAGTATGTAGAACGTTTACAAAAGCAAATTCAGGAAGATTTAGACCGTGAATTCAAGATGTTTGTCAAGCATCGTGGTGTAGAAATTGATAGCGGTAACTATTATTTAGAATTTAACAAGCCAATGAACTTTAGTTCATATAGGGAAATACAACTGGAAACAGAAAAGGCTCAGTTGTTTGCACAGATTCAGGCTATTCCTTATATGGCTAATCAGTTTAAACTTAAAAAGTATCTGGGCTTAACTGAAGACGAAATACGTGAAAACGAAGAACTGTGGAGACAGGAAAACGGTGCTGAGAAATATGAGACAGCACAACAAGAGGAAGGTGTACCTGGACTAGGAGCAATGGGAGTAAGGCCAGCACCTAACGACATGGTAGATGCAGAAGCTGACGTTGATATGTCAGGCATGGCAGATCCAGCAGCTGATCCAGCAATGGCTCCAGACCCCACAGCGGCCCCAGCGCCTGGAGGAGAGGTAGTATAATGAGACTTAGAGAATTTTACGATCCTGCAAATGACAAGCATGACAAAAGAGAGCAGGACGATACTAGAAAAAGCAAATTAACTCTGGAAGAGCTAAATAAACTGCGTAAGTACAGAGAAATAAAGAAACTAGAGAAGATAGAACACGATAAATTTGCCAGAGTAATGTATGCTGCACCAGCGGCAGATAATAGTACATTATAAGTTCCGATCATAATCTAGTAAATATCTTTTACGAATCACGAAAATGAGCTCATTTCTGGGCTTATTCCTCATTATTTTTTAAAAAACTATAAGTAATGGTAAGATTAGACTATACGAGTCTATCTACGAAACTTATTTGGAGGCCACAATGTCAAGAGAGAAATTAGATCAAATTCTTGAGCTCCTTTTAGCAGAAGAGAACGAAAAAGCCGAAGACTTACTACACGAATATGTAGTAGACAAGGCTCGTGCAGAGTACGAAAAAGTTCTTGACGAAAGCGAAGAAGTAGTTGAAGAGACTGATGAAGAAGTTGACGAATCAGCAGAGTCCGAAGAGGAAGCAGTTGAAGAGTCAGAAGAAGACACTGAAGAAGCCGTAGAAGAAGCAGAAGAAATTGAAGTTGATGAAGATGCTCCTTTGTTCGATGACGAGCAGGAAGAAGCAGAAGCAGAAATTGACGCTGACGAAACAGGCTTGGAAGAAGACGAAGACGAAGACGAAGACGAAATGGACGCTGACATGGGCGACGACGATATCGAAGATAAAGTTGACGAACTAGAAGCAGAACTAGAAGATCTACGTGCTGAATTCGAAAAATTAATGTCAGACGACGACGGTGAAGACCAGCCAGAAGACGACATGGATATGGACATGCCAATGGACATGGACATGGACATGGATGACGATGACGAAGGCGAAGAAATGGAATCAGTCGAGTATGATTTAGAAGAAGCTGAAGAAGCAGATTCTGAAGAGATTGAGGAAGCAACAAAGTTAAGCGACAATGTTGACCGTCAGCCATTAGATGGCAAAGGCGTCGAAGCAGACAGCAACGAATCACCATACACAAAAGCACCTAAAAAGACATCCGTACAAGGCGCAGGTACACCTGTAAAAGCCAAAGACGGTGGCGAAGGCGCTAAAGGTGACTCAGCGAAGGACCACACACCTACAGACAACATTAAAGTTGAGCCTAAAAAGGCATAAATTGTAGGAGTAATTACTTATGGGACCACGTAAACTATACGAATATATGAGCTCGGATCATGCGGGTCTAAAGCTCATGGAATCTGAAGACGGTAAAGACTTGATGATGGCCGGCCTGTTCATTCAGGGAGAGGTTGAAAATCAGAATGGTCGTGTTTACCCGAAACAAGAAATCCAACGTGCAGTGGAAAGTGTGCGAAAGAGACTTAGTACAGGTGAAACTGTGCTAGGAGAACTGGATCACCCAGAAGAATTACAAATTAATTTAGACCGTGTGAGTCACATTATTGTCGACATGCATACTGAAGACAATAACGGGATGGGTAAACTAAAAATCATAGACACACCTATGGGTAATATAGCTCGTAGCCTTTTAAAGGCTGGAGCCAAACTGGGCGTAAGTAGTCGAGGTAGCGGTAATGTAAGTCAGAGCGGTAAAGTTTCTGACTTTGATATAGTTACAGTCGACATTGTGGCCCAGCCCAGTGCACCAGATGCATATCCAAAGACAATTTATGAAAGTTTATTTAACATGCGTGGCGGTAGTGTAATTTACAATACCGCTTCTGCAGTCACACACGACAAATCCGCAGAAAAACACCTGATGAAGCAGATAACTGCTTTCATTAACGAACTTAAGAAGTAGGAGACTACTATGGCAGGTACATTTAACGAACTACTTGAAGGCACAGAGTTAACTGAAGAAGTTAAAGCTGGCATTCAAGAAGCTTGGGAAGGTAAACTAGCCGAAGCACGTGAAGAAGTTACAGCAGAACTCCGTGAGGAGTTTGCTCAACGTTATGAACATGATAAAGGTCTTATTGTGGAAGCAATGGACAATTTTATCACAACTAAAGTTGAAGCTGAAATTTCAGAACTAGCAGAGGATAGAAAATCTTTAGCCGAGCAACAAGTTAAGTATCGCAAAGCCATTAGTGAGCATGCAAAACTACTTGACACTTTTGTAACTCAACAGGTTGCTAAAGAAGTCAAGGAACTACGTGCAGACCGTAATCGTGTAGCAGAGCACGTTGGCAAACTCGACGAGTTTGTGAGCGAGCAATTAGCTGAAGAGCTAAAAGAGTTCCACGAAGACAAGAAAGCATTAGTTGAGCAGAAAGTTAAAATGATTAGAGAAGGCAAGAAACAACTTGCTGAATCTAAGAAAGACTTTATTAAGAAAGCTGCTGACAAAGTTGAAAACGTTGTTAACAGAGTTATTACTAATGAAGTTAAATCATTTAAAGACGACATCACTAAGGCTCGCGAAAATGACTTTGGCCGTAGAATTTTTGAAGCATTCGCAACTGAGTACAATACATCGTACTTAAACGAAGCGAAAGAAATTAAGACGGTACAGAAACAGTTAGCCGAAATGGAAAAAGCACTTAACGAAGCGAAGCAAGCAATTGCAGAGCAAAGCGAAGCCAAGCAATTGGTAGAGTCAAAGTTAAGAGTTGCTGAAGACAAGTATAACCGTAAGGAAACACTTAATAGTCTTTTAGCACCACTAGGCAAAGAGAAGAAAGAAATTATGCAAGACTTACTTGAAAGTGTTAAGACAGAGAACTTAGAGAAGCAATTCAATAAGTATCTTCCATCTGTTTTAGATGGCGAAACACCAAGAGTAAAGAAAGCATTGACAGAATCAGTAGTTAAAGAACACACTGGTAATAAAAAGGCGTCTGTGAAGACAGAAGCCGATGACAACACGGAGAGTGTTGTTGAGATCGACACGATCCGTAAATTAGCCGGACTTTCAAAATAATAGGAGTTTAATCATGGCAAACTTATTTGAAAGCAACTGGTCAGCAACCAAAGATGCGTTGATGGAAGGCCTAACAGGTCAACGTCAAAAAACTATGGATGTTGTCCTCGAAAATGCAAAAAGACAATTGTCAGAGGCAGCAACCACAGGCGCAACTGGTGCAGGCAACGTTGCAACATTAAACAAGGTAATGTTACCACTAATTAGACGTGTAATGCCTAGCGTTATCGCGAACGAATTAGTTGGTGTACAACCAATGACTGGTCCAGTAGGCCAAATCCACACTTTACGTGTACGTTATGCAGAATCAGCTGCAGGCGTTACTGCCGGTACAGAAGCTCTATCACCATTTGATCTAGCAAATGCATACTCAGGTTCACCTGATGCTACTGCAACTGCTGAAGGAACACCTGGTCGTAAGATGAGCATTCAAATCTTGAAAGAAACAGTAGAAGCAAAGACAAGACGTCTATCAGCTCGCTGGACTTTTGAGGCAGCACAAGACGCAGAAGCAATGCATGGTGTTGACGTTGAGTCAGAAATCATGGCTGCTTTAGCACAGGAAATCGTAGTTGAAATCGATCAAGAAATTATCGGTTCTCTACGTACACTAGCAGGCGCTGGTACAACTTTAGACTTCTCAAGCCTAAGTGGTCAAAGCGTATATGTTGGTGACCGTCACGCTGCACTAGCTATTGAGATCAACAGAGCAGCTAACAGAATCGCAGCAAGAACACGCCGCGGTGCTGGTAACTACGTTGTTGTTTCTCCAGAAGCACTAACAATCCTTCAGTCAGCAAGCACATCAACATTTGCTCGCACAACAGAAGGTTCATTTGAAGCACCTACAAACACTAAGTTTGTTGGTACATTAAATGGTACAGTAAAAGTATTTGTAGACAACTACGCACAAGATGCTAGCTCAGGTGATCCTAGTGCTAGAATCCTAGTTGGTTACAAAGGTTCATCTGAAACAGATGCTCCTGCGTTCTACTGCCCATACGTTCCTCTAATGAGCACAGGTCCAGTTATGGATCCTGCTACATTTGAGCCAGTTGTTAGCTTTATGACACGTTATGGTTATAAAGAACTAACTAACACTGCAAGCTCTTTGGGTAACGCAGGTGACTACGTTGACGCTATTTCATTAGCAAACGTATCATTCCAGTAAGAATTACTTTACTGAAAGTCAAAGCCCACGTAAGTGGGCTTTTTCTTGGGTAAAATTTCTTCCTATAGAAAGTGATAAATAGTTCTATATAATCCGTAATTAAGGGAAACAATCGAGAATGGCAAATAAACGCACCTATAT
>Ga0181580_10000006_pt1 | contig 120058 bp, 115 predicted proteins | sample 071ome_23_FD_132413 | JGI IMG/M metagenome (GOLD analysis project Ga0181580, IMG submission 132413) | Coastal salt marsh microbial communities from the Groves Creek Marsh, Skidaway Island, Georgia - 071403BT metaG (megahit assembly) | ecosystem: Environmental > Aquatic > Marine > Intertidal... | reverse complement strand
TGGCTGGGGGTAGAGGATTCGAACCTCTACTGACGGAGTCAGAGTCCGTAGTCCTACCGTTAGACGAACCCCCATTTAAATCACATTTTCTCAATACTTCAATTATATATATAAATTCCGAGTATGCTCGGCTAGTTCTTCTGTTTCGTTCTACCCCCCTACATTCATGTAGGCGAAAAAAAAAGAGGGTTGCCCCTCTTTTTTTTATAAACGTTAAAGAAGAGACGATTAACGTTTTGAGTATTGTGGTCTCTTGCGTGCTTTGTGTAGACCGATTTTCTTACGTTCAACTTCACGAGCATCACGAGTAACAAAACCCGCTTGACGAAGTGGCTTGCGATAAGAATCATCAAATTCAATTAACGCACGGGTCATGCCATGACGAATTGCACCAGCTTGACCAGTAATACCACCACCAGAAACGGTGATATTGAAATCGAATTGATCGACAACTTCCAGTAATTCTAGTGGTTGGCGAACCATCATTTGTCCGGTTTCACGACCAAAGTATTGTTCCAGTGTGCGATTATTGATGGTAATTTGACCGGAGCCGCGTTTCAAATAAACGCGTGCAGATGAATTCTTTCTGCGACCAGTGCTGTAATAAACTTGATCAGACATATTAAATCTCCAGAACCTGAGGTTGCTGTGCAGTGTGCTGATGTTCAGCACCGGCATAGACTTTTAATTTACGATACATGTCTCTGCCTAATGGGCCTTTAGGCAACATGCCTTTGACTGCAGTTTCAATCACTTTTTCAGGGCGTTTTGCGATCTGTTTCTCAAAACTGATTGATTTAATACCACCTGGATAGCCAGTATGATGATGATAAATTTTGTCTTTGGCCTTATTACCACTGACGCGAACGTCTTTTGCATTTATGACAACGATATAGTCACCAGTATCAACATGTGGGGTATATTCTGGTTTATGTTTGCCTCTCAAGCGGCGAGCAATCTCGGTAGACAGGCGTCCTAGAGCCTTACCTGATGCGTCTATGACGTACCAATCTCGCTTTACTTCGGCAGGTTTTGCAGTAAAGGTTTTCATTACGTAATCCTAAAAATTCGGGGTGCCCAAAAAAAGAGGTCGAATAGTACGGATTGCCTCTGTTTCTGTCAATAATTCAGGACGATATTAGGACGGATTTTTCGTAATTATCTTAAATACGGTGTATTGGTATTTGGCATAGATGAGTATATATAATGTCGTTTGTTTTAAATTTTTCAATATAACTTAGATGTCCAGAAACTATACAAATATTGATAGAGCAATTTCATTTTTCGATAAGTTATTGAAAAATAATAATAAAAATACGTGTTCTACTTATTTTCGCTCAAATCCGGCTGAAGATTTGCTTGATTCATCGCTTAGTGATTCAGAAAAAAAGCATTCCGCCGGGTTAATGCGGGTGAATCATGCCGGAGAAATTGCTGCTCAGGCACTTTACAAGGCGCAAGCAATGGTCGCTAGAGATGCATATATTCGTCAGGAAATGCGGCAATCTGCTGATGAGGAGCAGGACCACCTATATTGGTGTGAGTCACGAATACATGAACTGGGAAGTCACACTAGTATATTTGAACCGGTATGGGCGACAGGTTCATTTGCCATAGGGCTGTTTGCTGGCAGTTTTGGCGATAAATGGAATTTGGGGTTTTTAGCAGAGACTGAACACCAGGTAGTCGAACATCTAAATGAACATCTATCACAGCTCCCAGTAAATGATCATCGCAGTCGTGCAATCGTTGAACAGATGAAAATAGATGAAGCAGCACATGCGGCATTAGCTGAAAATGCCGGCGCATATGAATTACCGCAAACCGCTAAAAAATTAATGAACCTGACTTCATTGGTGATGAAGAAAACAGCTTACTATTGGTGAGTTCCCTCTTGAAAAAGAAATCTCCTGCCCCATTTATTCAGTAAGTCATAAAACGAACTGAATTTACCATTTGGAGGTTATTACTATGTCACTTTCAACTTATGAACCATGGAGTTTACTTGATCGTTTTCAAAAAGAATTGAACCGTCTTTCCTATCATGATCAGGCTATTACCAAAAGCGATAACGATTCATCTAATATTGTTACCAGTCATTGGCGTCCTTCAGTGGATATTAGGGAAGAACATGACCGGTTTCTTATCACTGCTGATGTACCAGGCGTTGATCCTAAAGATATTGAAATTACCATGGACAATGGCATTCTTAGTATTAAGGGTGAAAGAGCTTCTCAATCGTTAGAAGAAAAAGAGGGTTATAAACGTATCGAGCGTGTAAGTGGTGCTTTTTATAGGCGTTTTAGTCTGCCTGATTCCGCCGACGCAGAACGTATTGAAGCGAATAGTAAAGATGGTGTGTTGACAATTGTTTTACCAAAGCATGAGAAAGTACAACCAAGAAAAATAGAAGTTAAAAGTTAATTTACTTCACTCCCCAATAAGGCGGGCTACCCCCGCCTTTTTATTGTTATATCAGGAACTTTTTTTGCTGTAATTATCCTAATATTTAATTAGTTTGTAATTTCAATAAACCCAATAAGATATTGAGCGATGAAAACAATAACAAAACTATATCTAATTCTTTTTGCTTTTATTACCCTAATTGCCAATGCGGCATTGCCTGACATAGTTGATGGTGAACCATTACCAAGTTTGGCGCCAATGGTAGATGAAGTTACTCCTGCAGTTGTTAATATTGCGACTGAAGGCAGTATTAAGCAAAACTTGAATCCATTGTTAGCCGATCCATTCTATAGACGTTTTTTTAGAGCCCCTAAGCAACCGATGGAACGTAAGACTAGTAGTCTTGGGTCGGGTGTCATAGTCGATGCCAAACGAGGTCTGATCATGACTAATAATCATGTCATCGCTAATGCAAATCAAATTACTGTCACAATGCGAGATGGAAGGAAATTGGATGCTGAACTTGTGGGTACAGATCCAGAGACCGATGTTGCTGTGATTAAGGTTAAGGACGATAACCTTGTTGAAATTAAATTTGCCGATTCAGACAAGATGAATGTAGGTGATTTTGTTGTCGCAATCGGGAATCCGTTTGGCCTAGGACAAACAGTTACCTCAGGTATTGTCAGTGCATTAGGTCGCGGTGGATTGGGAATAGGTAGTTATGAAGATTTTATCCAAACCGATGCATCAATTAATCCCGGTAACTCGGGTGGTGCGCTAGTGAATCTGCGTGGCGAATTAGTCGGTATTAATACCGCTATTTTCTCTCGAAGTGGTGGCAATATCGGTATTGGTTTCGCAATTCCAATAAATCTGGCAACTCAAATAATGGAACAGTTGCTGGATACCGGCGAAGTCAAACGAGCTTACCTTGGCGTGAGTATGCAAGACATTAGTCCTGAACTTGCAGAAGCATTTCAGCTTGAAAAAGAGACTGGTGCGATTATTAATCAGGTGTTTGAAGGTTCACCGGCAGCACAGGCGGGTATTGAAGTAGGTGATATCGTCTTGACTGTAAATGGTAAAAAGCTTCGTAATGCCAATGATCTTAGAAATCGTGTTGGACTATTGCCCGTTGGCGAAACAATTTCATTACTTTTGTTAAGAGATGGAAAGAAGAAAACTGTAAATGTTACGGTGACAGAAAATCAACTGGCAAACAATAAACCAGATGTTGAAAATACTTTATTAGCAGGTGTAACTGTTTCTGATCTAGAAGAGGACAATCCTTATTACGGTATATTGCATGGAATACAGGTTATTAATGTGGAGCATGATAGTCTGGCATGGCGAAATGGCCTGAGGGTAAATGATATTATTACGTCAGCAAATAAACAAAAGGTTAGTAGCGTACTGGATTTTCAGCGAATCGTTGATAAAGTAAATGATTCTTTGTCGTTAAGAATCGTTAGAGGTAACTACTCAGCATATCTGGAATTAAACAATAAAACATTAATGTAATTGCTTGAATTCTTTCTTGCAGTTTTCAATGGCCTGCTTGATGAATTCAACAGCTTGTATCCTGGGATATGATTTGCGATAAGCGATAATTACTTCGCGATAAGGTACAGGTTTATTAAAGGGTCTGAATTCAAGCATATTGTTTAAACCAGTTACATCTTCAATAGATAAACTGGGTAAAATAGTTATTCCAACACCTGCAGCAACCATTTGTCTAATGGTCTCTATAGAACTACTTTCCAAGGATTTTTGTATATCATGTTGTTCTTCTCTTGGTACGATGCAACTTGGGCATAATTGCAAGACCTGATCACGAAAACAGTTTCCAGTTCTTAATAACAACATAGTATCTTCAACTAAGTCCTGAGGATTCAATTTTTTCTTCTTTGCCAGAGCATGACCTTTAGGCAAGGCAACGGTAAAAGGCTCTTTATATAAAACTTCAGTGGAAATGCCATTTTCCTCAAAAGGATAGGCCATAATAGCAATGTCAATCTCGCCGGATTTAAGTTTAACAGTCAGATTCTTTGTATAATCTTCTTCTATCAGTAATGTCAGATCATTTTCAGAGGCATGAATATGAGGAATGAGCTTTGGTAATAAATAGGGGCCTATAGTGTAAATAATACCGAGTTTTAAATCACCACTTAACTGGTTTTTATTTTGAATGGCCATCTCTTTCAGATTGTTGGCCTCGTTTAGTACCAGTTTAGCCTGTTCAACAATTCGTTTGCCTATTTCTGTGACACTGACTTCATGTTGATGGCGTTCAAATAAAGTTATGCCTAGTTCTTTTTCAAGTTTTTTTACCGCAACACTGAGAGTTGGTTGGCTAACAAAGCAACGCTCTGCAGCTCTACCAAAATGTAATTCCTTTGCTACAGCAGTGATGTAACGTAACTCTGATAGTGTCATATTGAGATTAATATAAAGTTAACGATTTTATGTAATTATCATACCTTATCTTGAAACAAGATGATGCGTTAAATAATGACTATTTCGCAATGATAGCGTCCTCTGATTCATATGCTTTATGGTGATTACTCGCCTGTTTATCTGTGGTAATACTTTGTAATAATTCAATATCTATAAATGATTTGTCGCATTTATTATCATTTAATATTTCAAAGGGCTGATCTTGTTCACCAAGGTGGTTAACAACAATCGCTGCACCATCAAAATTATTATCTATTGTATAGGTATGAGTAGTTATAATCGTATTCAATCCGGCGTTAATGGCTGCCCGATTACCCGCTGCAGTATCTTCAATCGCAATACACTCTTCTGCGACCAGCCCCATGCCCGCTAATGCACATTTATAAACCATAGGTGATGGTTTTTTATTGACTATTTGGTCGCTTGTAACAATGGGCTTAAATATTTCTTTTGGGTTTTGTTCAAATATTTGCTCAGCTAGAGTCAGGAAATTTGCTGTAGATGAGCTGGTGGCTATCGCAAGTTGAATACCGTGGTTAAGGGCTTCCGCGATTAGTCGCTTTATTCCCGGTCGTGCCTGTATGGCACCATTGTGAATAAAGTTTCGATAATGTTCTGATTTACATTTGTGCAGATCGAGTATGAATTGCTCTTCATCTTTAAGTGATGCTTTTAGTGCTATGTCCTGAGTCAGACAATAGCGGAAACGCTCCTTACCACCAGATATATACAACAGCTCATGATAATCTTTCGGTGTCCAGTACCAATCAAGTTTGAATTCCTCAAATGCGAGATTAAATGCCAGACGATGATACTCCTCGGTATCGGCAATCGTACCGTCGACATCGAAAATAATACCCTTTAGTTTCATTTTTTTAGCATGAATAAATTGTAAGTCACAAATATTATAAAACAGCCTATTCGTGATGCAATGCAATATTTTATAGTTGTACACACTGTTACATCGTTAGTAAATTCATTTAATATGTCATTTATCTCATACCAGAAGAATAACTCATGTTACTAGAACATATCACTGAACAAACTTTCCTGTTTTTAATTATAGGCATCTTGATAGGGGCCTTTATTATTTGGTTGCTGATGCGTAGGCAGCTTCAACAACAGCAACAAGACAATGCAACAGTAAAGCAGGCACTTGCGGTTGAATCTGAGCGAGTTCAACAAAAAGATACTCGACTTGATGAATTAAAATGCGAGCTGGAAAGAAGTTTATCAAAAAATCAGTCACAACAATCTGATCTTGAGCAATACAAGATCAATCTCGCAGAGTTAAACACAACTCTGCTGGAAGAACGCAAACAATCAGAAGAAAAATTGGCCATGCTGCAACAGGCAGAACAGAAGATGGCAGAGGCATTTGAAAATCTTTCAAATCGAATTTTGGAAGAAAAAAGTAAAAAATTTACTGATCAGAACAAACAGCATATCGGTGAAATACTTAATCCATTACGCGAACAGCTTGGCGACTTTCGTAAAAAAGTCGAGGACGTTTATGAAAAGGAAACCAAGGATAGACTATCCCTATTTCATGAAATAACACATTTGAAAAGCCTGAATGAAAAAATGAGCCAGGATGCAATTAATCTTACTAATGCATTAAAGGGGGAAAGCAAGACACGCGGAGATTGGGGTGAAGTAATATTAGAAAAAGTGCTGGAACATTCGGGCTTAACAAAAGGTCGGGAGTATGAGATTCAAGCCCAATATCGTGATAATGAAAATAAGATACTTAAACCTGATGTTATAGTACACCTGCCGAATCAACGAGATGTAGTTATAGACTCCAAAGTTTCATTGGTTGATTATGAACATTACTATGCGTCTGAAGATGAGCACGAAAGGCAACAGGCATTAAAACGACATGTGACGTCTATCAAAACGCATATAAATGGTTTATCAAAAAAGAATTATGAAGAGCTGGTTGGACTTAATTCCCTAGACATGGTTTTGATGTTTGTACCGATTGAGCCTGCATTGATGCTGGCATTTGAAGCAGATGACAGTTTGTTTCAGGAAGCTTTCAAACAAGGTATCTTTTTGGTGAGTCCGTCTACATTAAGTATGAATCTGCAAATTATTCATAATATCTGGCGTTATGAGTATCAGAACCAGAATGCACAGGAGATCGCAAAAAGTGCAGGGGACTTGTACGACAAGTTTACCGGTTTTATTCAAGCATTAAATGACATAGGAGATAAGCTGGATAAAGCTAAAGGTGCTTATGATACTGCTTATGGACGATTAATAGATGGAAAAGGCAACCTCGTATCCAGAGTTGAAAAAATTCGCGAGCTTGGCAGTCTAAAAACGAAAAAGAATTTGCCCGATGATATACTGCTCAAAGCTTTACCGGATAAAGAGGAAGAAACTGATTAATTTGTAATGGCTGAGCAGAAGCAACGTATTAAGGGTAGAGGCACAGCAAGCAAACCTGTTGCACGTTATCTTTCAGAACAACGCGAATCATTTGACGACGGCTGGGAACGGGAAGAAACAGAAACGAAATTGCTTACTACTATATTGCCCGAAAAAGCAAAATCGATCATATCCAGAAACCAGTCTCCTGATATCCCTTTTTCACAATCGATTAATCCGTATCGAGGTTGTGAACATGGTTGTGTTTACTGTTATGCGAGACCTGCCCATGCTTATATGGATTTGTCACCAGGGCTGGATTTTGAAAGTAAGCTTTTCTACAAAGCCGATGCAGTTGAATTACTAGAAAAGGAATTATCAGGGAAAAACTATGAATGTAGTCCAATTGTATTGGGAAGTAATACGGATCCATATCAACCGATTGAACGTGAATATGAAGTCACGAGAAACATAATTAAATTACTCATGAAGTATAATCACCCTTTAACGATTATTACCAAGTCGTCTCTTATTGAGCGTGATACTGATTTACTGGCAGTAATGGCAGAAAAAAATCTGGTGAAAGTCTATTTATCGATCACGACTCTAGACAATTCGTTAATGCAAAAAATGGAACCTCGATCAACTGCCCCTATCAGACGCTTAAAAACTATACATCGTTTACATGAGGCAGGTATTAGAACCGGGATGATGTTTGCCCCGGTGATACCTTTCATTAATGATAGTGAAATGGAAGCAATACTAGAAAGAGGCGCAGCATCGGGCATAGAAAGTTCATCTTATGTATTGTTACGACTACCATATGAAATAAAGGAATTATTTCGAGAATGGCTAGAGTTACATTATCCATTAAAGGCCAGTCATGTGATGAGTCTTATTCAACAATCACGTGGTGGTAAAGATTATGATTCAGAATTCTCGCAACGTTTATTTGGTACAGGACAATTTGCCGAAATAATCAGGAGTCGTTTTAGCAAAATTTGCCAAAAACTTAATTTAAACATGGGTGAGAAAGATGAATTAAACTGTACAGACTTTATAAAACCTGTGCGTACTGGTCAGCAACACGCATTATTTTAATAATATTTAGCGACGTAAAATCGCAAACCATCGATAAACATTTAATAAACTTGCAAGAGAAGCTGCGACATAAGTTAATGCAGCAGCAGTTAATATCTTTTTTGCAATCGCTATATCGGCATCTGGTAAATAACCACCTTCTTTTAATATTGGTAAGGCTAGATTAAAACTTGCATCAAACTCAACAGGCAAGGTAACAAGATGAAATAAAACAGGTAAAAGCATAAGGGTTATACCACTTAGCAAAATAACCAGATTGAGTATTGGCAGCTTGGTGATTAGAAAAATAAAAGGCAGACTGACAAGCAGAAATGATGCATATTTTTCAGCAATCGCTGAAAATTTTGCTAGGCGGTTTCTCATTAATAATGGTTTGTATTGAATAGCATGTTGCATGGCATGACCAAACTCATGTGCTGCTATCGTGATTGCTGTAAGTGATTTTCCCTGATAATGAGCTTCAGACAAACGGATTTTTTTAGCATTGAGATCGTAATGATCACTTTCATACTCTATGGATTCTACCTGGACATCATTTAACTGAAACTTTTCTACCAGATGCCTTGCTAACTCACCACCATTGCCAGGCATGTCTTCAACATGTTGATTATACTTTTTCATAACATGTTTCACCCATAATTGCGGTGAAAAAATTACAGCTAGAATTATTAAAATAATCAGTGCGTTTAACATATCTGCTCATGTTAATATTCCGAAATAAACCAATCAAATAAAATTTATAAAAACATGCAGACACCCTGGGAAAAATATCAGCAGGATTTGAAGCGGGATGACTTCAGTGTTGATGAAGAACAAAAAAAAGCGGTTAAGAAACTGCAAGCGCTGTTTGAGCAGTTAACATCGGTATCAAATAATAAAACGTTAGTTGCTAAATTGTGTGCCGTAATGGGTTTGAAAAATTATAATACGATTAGAGGTATATATTTCTGGGGCGGCGTGGGTCGTGGCAAGACTTATCTGGTTGATACATTTTATGATTGTTTACCATTTGAAAACAAGATGCGTAGCCACTTCCATCGGTTTATGCAATCAGTTCATAAAGAACTCAAGACGCTAAAGAATGTGGAAAGTCCGTTAAACATTGTTGCGGAAAGGCTGGCGAGCAAAACAAGGGTGTTATGTTTCGATGAGTTTCACGTTTCTGATATTACTGATGCCATGTTGCTTAGCGGATTACTAAGAGGGTTATTTGAACGAGGGGTCGTATTAGTTACTACATCTAATCTGCGGCCAGATGAATTGTATAAGGATGGTTTACAAAGAGAACAGTTTTTGCCAGCGATTGAATTATTGAAAGAATACACTGAAGTGTGTAATTTGGATTCAGGTATTGATTACCGTTTTCGATATTTGAATCAGGCTGAAATTTATCATACCCCTCTTGATGATAAAGCGACGCCAATGCTGGATGAAAATTTTATCCATATGTGTCCGGATAAAGGAGAGCATCATGCGATTCTTGAGATTGAAAATCGTAATATTCCAACAGTACGTTGTGGTGATGGGGTCGTCTGGTTTGAGTTTGATGCCTTGTGTGATGGTCCCAGAGGGCCAGCAGATTATATTGAAATTGCCCGCCAGTTTCAGACAGTGTTATTGGCAAATGTTCCCGTAATGGATGACATGAAAAATGATTTAGCTAAACGCTTCATCACTATGGTGGATGAATTTTATGATCGCCACGTCAAATTGATAATTACTGCTGAAGAGGAACCGTCGGCGCTATATCAAGGCAAACGGTTTGCGATGGAGTTTCAGCGTACAGTTAGTCGTATTGAAGAGATGAGAACTCACGATTATCTGACAAAAGAGCATTTACCATAGAGCTGATACAACTATTTTATCATTAGCTTACACTAAATATTTGACATTATATAATAAATAACTTATATAAGTATTTAATTAATATACGCTATTTTTTACGAAATTTGACATACAAACGGAAAAATCAGTGTTAAACACGGTCGATTCCAAATTCGACCCGGATCTTGAGAGAGATATCGCCAATCTTCTTCAATTTCATTATGGTGATGGACTGGTTTACTTACCTTCAAATCAATCGGAATCTCTATTAAGAATGGCAAAGAATCTCGGGTTTATCGATAGCGAAGGATATTTGACCAAGAAAGGTCGTTTTCTGATCGCTAAATATCAGTTTTCCTGACTTTTACACTAATTAGACTGCTTGTACTAAGCATCTCTATCACTTTATTGAGCCAAATTAATTACTAATAGCTAGAAATAATAAATTTATTATTATTTATTACTTTTCGACCAATATAACTCTTGTTATCTTGCACTTCCTGAATTCGGGTATAACGGCAAACTATGTATAAATACGATAATTTTGATCAAACTATTGTAAATGAACGCGTCGAACAGTTTCGCGGTCAGACTCAACGGTTTCTTTCTGGCGAATTAAGTGAAGAGGAATATAGACCACTACGATTAATGAATGGTCTTTATATTCAGCGTCATGCCCCAATGCTACGCGTGGCCATCCCTTATGGTTTACTGTCTTCAAAACAGATGCGCATGCTGGCGCAAATTGCCCGAGAGTATGACAAGAACTACGCGCATTTTAGCACCCGGCAAAATCTCCAATACAACTGGCCTGATTTAGAAAGAGTGCCAGATATTCTTGCTGATCTTGCATCAGTTGAAATGCATGCGGTACAAACCAGTGGTAACTGTATTCGTAACACTACATCTGATCAGTTTGCCGGTATTGCACCTGATGAAATAGAAGATCCAAGACCTTACTGCGAAATCATTCGTCAGTGGTCAACCTTTCATCCTGAATTTTCATATTTACCACGTAAATTCAAGATTGCCGTTTCAGGCGCAACTCATGACCGAGCAGCAGTTCGAGTGCATGATATTGGTTTGTATCTTGTTAAAAATGGTCAAGGTGAAACTGGTTTTGAAGTGATTGTTGGTGGTGGTTTAGGTAGAACTCCTTACATCGGTCCAACAATTCGATCATTTCTGGAAAAGAAAGACCTGTTGTCCTATCTGGAAGCCATTCTTCGTGTTTATAACCGCTATGGTCGTCGTGATAATATTTACAAGGCACGAATCAAGATACTTGTTAATGAATTAGGTAAGGAAGAATTTACCAAACAGGTTGAAGAAGAATGGCAACATATTAAAAACTCGGTATTAATTCTAGATCAAAAAGAGATTGATCGTGTTAAGGCATATTTCACCGAACCAGACTATGATCAAAATGCTGGTGACGATACTGGTTTTGAATCAGCATTAAATGAAAATTCAGCATTTACTTCATGGGCATCACGCAATTTGGCAGACCATAAAGTAGCCGGCTATAAGGCAGTGGTTGTTTCACTGAAGGCCCCGGGTATTGCGCCGGGTGATGCTACCGATGCGCAAATGGATTTTATTGCTGATATTGCTGATGAATATAGTCATGGTGAAATTGTAGTCACACATGATCAAAATCTGGTATTGCCACACGTTAAGCAAGCCGACCTGTTCACCCTCTGGAATAAATTATCTGAACAAGGTCTGGCAACACCTAATATTGGTTTATTAACCGATATGATTTGTTGTCCCGGGCTTGATTTCTGTTCTCTGGCAAACGCGGGTTCTATTCCTATTGCTAAACAGATTAATGAAAAATTCGATGATCTTGATTATTTGCATGACATTGGTGATATCAAGATAAAGATGTCCGGTTGTATGAATGCATGTGGTCATCACCATGTTGGTCATATTGGTATTCTTGGTGTGAATAAAAAAGGTGAAGAATATTATCAATTAACGCTTGGCGGTTCTGCAGAAAATGATGCTGCATTAGGTGATCGTTTAGGTCCGGCCTTTGCCAAAGCTGAAGTTGCCAATGTGATCGAAAGCCTGATTCAGGTTTATATCAATAATCGCGATGAAGATGAGCGTTTTTTGGATACCTATCGTCGTATTGGTATGGAGCCATTCAAGGAAAAAGTGTATGAGAATAATTAAAGATAGACAGATTGTATACGATGATTGGACGCTTGTTCGTGAAGTTGTCACAGATGATGAAGTGTCTTCAGGTAAGGTAATAGTTCCTCTGGCTTATTGGCAGCAGCATCGTGATGTATTGCTTAAAACAAATGAAAAACATGCTATCTGGATTGATGGTGATAATGAAACAGAAGCATTGCTTGATGATTTATCAAACTTTGATTTAATTGCATTAGATTTTCCTACATTCAAGGATGGGCGTTCCTATTCTCATGCGCGCTTGTTAAGACAACGTTATGGTTTTGAAAAAGAACTACGTGCAATTGGTGATATATTACGTGACCAATTATTTTATTTAATGCGTTGCGGTTTTAATTCGTTTGAATTGCGTCAAGATAAAGATGCTGAAGATGCGTTAAAGGCATTTAATGATTTTACTGTTCGTTATCAGGCTGCTGCAGATGATGCGGTACCAGTTTATAAATTGAGATAAATAATTAAACTGTCATAACTGTGATTGATGGTGTGTTATATTTCACGTCTTCATGAAATCCACGAACCAGTAATATTTTATCACCTTCATTAGCAAGACCATTGTCACATATGACTTTTCTGGCAAGTTCATTTGGATTCATTTTACCTGCTAGATCAGATTGAAGAGGGATGACACTCCACAATAATGCCATTTTCCTAGAAACTGCTGCACTGCCTGTGATCGCTATAACTGGTGCTGCTGGTCTGGCAGAACTCATGGTTGCCGCAGACATGCCGCTACTTGATAACACGACAACTGCTCTGACTTTTAAATCCTGCGCGAGATGTACAACTGAATTTGCTATCCCATCCCAAATAGGTATGGAATGTTCATCATATTGTTTTAATGCTCTATCTCCATATGCGCCATGTTGCCATAAATAGGATTCGGTTTGTCTGGCAATTCGCACCATCATTTTTACAGCATCAATGGCATAAGCACCGACAGCTGTTTCACCTGACAGCATAATTGCATCTGTTCCCAATGTGACAGCATTTGATACATCGGTAACTTCTGCACGGGTCGGACGTGCATTTTCTATCATTGATTCCAGCATCTGTGTAGCAACGATAACCGGTTTAAATTTCCTTCTTGCGAGATTAATCAATTGATGTTGTGCAATGGGCACTTGCTCAGGATTAAGTTCAACACCTAAATCACCACGAGCCACCATGATGCCATCTGCTGCCTCAATAATCGCAACGGCATCGATCAATGCTTCTGGTTTTTCAATCTTAGCTATGATTGATGATTGATGAGCGTGCGCATCAATTAATTCTCTTAATGCATTAATATCTGATGCTGTTCGAACAAATGAGAGGGCAAGAAAATCAACGCCTAAATCCAGTGCTAGTTGTGCGTCAGTTTTATCTTTTTCAGTCAAGGAAGGTGCTGAAACATTTACCCCCGGAAGATTAATACCTTTATGATTGCCTAACTTGCCACCACTAATTACCGAGCAAGTGATTTCGGTATCATCAATTTTGGTAACAGCAAGTTCCAGATTACCATCCGCTAACAAAATGCGATCGCCTGGCTCTACATCTTCAGCCAATGCTTTATATTGACAAGGGATGAGTCCCGATTTGCCAATGACATTTCTGGTCGTGACGATGACTGTTGAATCTGCTAGCAGATCAATGCTATCGTTCTCAAACTTACCTGTTCTAATCTTGGGGCCACAAAGATCAGCAAGTATTGCCACAGTTTGATTTGATTCAGTAGCAAGCTTTCGGACTAAATGATAGGTTTGTTTATGATAGTCATGATTTCCATGCGACATATTTTGCCTAAATACATTCACACCAGCTTCAATCAACTTTCTGATTTGATCTGCGCTACTACTGGCTGGTCCGAGCGTAGCAATAATCTTAGTACGACGATGCTTAAGTAAATGAACCTGTGTTGTAATAGTCATGGTCGAGGAGCCTGAAAAATTATATCCTAACTACCCTAGCATATTAATTATCTGGAACAACTATGGAAACAGATTTTACTCCTTATTTCTCAATCATTGGTGGCGCACTAATAGCGTTTTCTGTATTAATGATGCTCGCCTTTAATGGTCGCGTGACTGGCATCAGCGGATTTATTCATAGTCTCGCAAGAGGAAAGAAGTCAGTTGATAATGGTTTGTTTATTGCGGGAATTATTTTAGGTGCATTTTTGTATATGTTATTTAATAGTGGTTCTGTCGTTGTGAGAGAAGACTATTCTATTTTGTTACTTATTCTTAGTGGTCTGTTTGTAGGCATTGGAACCCGATTGGGATCTGGTTGTACGAGCGGTCATGGTATTTGCGGTATAAGTCGATTTTCACTTCGATCTATTATTGCGACTATGACGTTTATGTTGTTTGGTGGAATCTCTACTTATTTAATTCGGCACATTTTCTAGCTTTATGAAGACTAAAATAATTACGTTAATTTCAGGTATTTTATTTGGTTTCGGTATAACCATCTCACAAATGTCAAACCCTTATAAAGTATTAAATTTTCTGGATGTCACTGGAAGTTGGGACCCTAGTCTTGCACTTGTAATGGCTTCTGCATTATTGATAACCATACCCGGTTACTTATTGATATTGAAGATGCAGCGGCCGATTCATATAGAATCGTTTGATTTGCCGACAACGAAGCAAATAGATTTAACATTGATCATTGGTGCAATTTGCTTTGGTATTGGCTGGGGAATTGCGGGTTATTGTCCCGGTCCTGGTTTGGCTGCTTTGGCTTTCAACTGGAAAGAGGCGTTCCCATTTCTCATTGCGGTAATCGCTGGAGGATATATCAGTGATTTAGTAATGAGAGCAATGAATAAATAATAATAAAAATGCCTCGTAAAGAGGCATTTTTATTATGTTGTATAAGAAAATAGTTAAAACGGAATATCATCATCAAAATCATCAACTGGACCATTATCGCTTGCGTGTGCAGAATTTGATGTAGCAGGTTTATTTTCTATAGGAGGCGCAGATTCATAATTACCACTTCCACCGCCACTTCTGCTACCTAACATTTGCATTTCATTGGCGACAATCTCGGTGGTGTAACGATCAGTACCTTCCTTGTCTTGCCACTTACGAGTTTGTAGGCGGCCCTCGATATAAATTTGCGATCCTTTGCGCAGATATTCACCAACAATTTCAGCCAGACGACCAAAGAATACAATCCGGTGCCACTCGGTTCGTTCCTGTTGTTCACCACTATCCTTGTCACGCCAGGATTCTGCTGTTGCCAGACTCACATTGGCAACGGCTGCACCACCAGCTGTATATCGGATATCGGGGTCATTACCTAAATTACCTACAAGAATTACTTTATTTACACCGCGTGCCATGCTGACTTTCTCCTGCTTACTTCGTCATTAACTTAAAATTATCGTACATGTATATTAATTAGAATGATTGTCTAAGATTGTCGCTTTACGCGGACTCTTGTTCAAGCTCATTTTTTGCCGATGATTGATTGGTGGCGGGCATCAGCAAAACAACCACAAGCCAGACTATGGCAAGACACAAATTGAGTAAATATACACCATTCATCGCGAATGTCTGATAAAGCATACCGCCGAGTGCGCCACCGCAGAATATGCCAATGAATTGTGATGCCGAATAAACGCCGAGTGCGCTGCCTTTCTGGCCAGGATCGACCCGTTTTGAAATTTCTGAAGGAAGATAAGATTCAAGATAATTAAAAGCGCCAAAATATAAGACGAGTAGGGCAATTATCAACCATTTTGAAGGTTCAATAAAATAAAGTCCGATTTGCGACAATAATAATAGAAAAATACTAAAAACAAAGTACTGACTTGAACGTTTGCCTCTATCACCCGTTAAAATCAAAGGAACGGTAATCAATAAAGATAATACGAATACAGTGATATAAATGCTGCTATGGTCACTTGTAGGAATATTAATTAAGTCACGTAAAACGATTGGAATGACGACAAAATTTGCCATCAGAATTAAATGTGATGCGAATATGCTAATATCTAGTCTGATTAGCACAGGATTTTTAATAATTTTAATAAATTCCTTTAAGCCATGTTTATTGATAGTTTGAATACTTTCTGGCTTTGGCACGATAAAGAGTAGCACGATGATGGCCAATACGGCGCAGACAGCGCTAATGTAAAATAAGCCATTAAGTCCAATTTGACCGAACAATAATGGTCCAATAATAAAGGCGATAGGAAATGAGATGCCGATGCTGCCACCTATTATAGCCATTACTTTCGTACGAGACTCTTCCGAGGATAAATCAGCCGCGAGAGCAATACTGGCAGAAGAGACGGCTCCAGCGCCTTGTAATGCTCGACCGGCTATTAATCCAAATACACTGCTGGAAACCGCTGCTAATATGCTTCCCGCCATAAACATGAGTAAACCAACTGCAATAACAGGTTTTCTTCCGAAGCGATCTGATAAGATACCCAATGGAATTTGCAGGCATGCTTGAGTCAAACCATTAATCCCCAATGCTAACCCTAACAATTCAGGAGTAGCATCGCGATAACTGCTCTCACCTATGGTCAAGATGGGCATTACCATAAACAACGGCAGCATACGCAGTAAAAATACTGCGGCGAGCGATAGCGCTGCTTTTATTTCAGCAGCTGACAAGGACGATTGAGTCATTAATGAGATTAACTTGGATTGAAAGTCAAAAAGAAATTATATTAACAGGTTGCCCGCTCATAAGCGAAATCTAATCATGCAAAGAATACAAATCCGCGGCGCGCGGACGCACAATCTAAAAAATATCGATCTGGATATCCCAAGAGATAAGCTAATAGTCATTACCGGCATATCCGGTTCCGGCAAATCATCGCTCGCTTTTGATACAATCTATGCTGATGGTCAACGCCGTTATGTAGAATCTTTGTCGGCTTATGCGCGCCAATTCCTGTCAATGATGGAAAAACCTGATGTGGATCATATTGAAGGTTTATCACCTGCAATCTCTATAGAGCAGAAAACAACCTCTCATAATCCACGATCGACAGTCGGTACGATCACCGAAATTTATGATTATCTGCGTTTATTGTTTGCACGTGTTGGTCAGCCGCGTTGTCCCAAACACAATGTCGTGCTCGAAGCTCAAACTATATCGCAAATGGTAGATCAGGTTATAGCCAGACCTGAGAATCAAAAATTAATGATGCTTGCGCCTGTAATTCAAGGCAGAAAAGGAGAGCATCTGCAATTAATCGAACGCATGCGCGCAGAGGGTTTTATACGTGCAAGAATCAATGGTGAGATTTATGAACTTGATGCTGTGCCACCATTAGATCTGCATAAGAAACATACTATAGAAATTGTCATTGATCGTTTCAAGGTCAGAGAAGATCTGCGTTTACGATTATCTGAATCATTTGAAACTGCGATTCGTTTATCTGAAGGTGTGGCGCTGGTTGTGCCAATGGACGATGATAGTGGTTACGAACAATTATTTTCATCGCGTTATGCCTGTAGTCAGTGTGGCTATAGTTTGAACGAACTTGAGCCTAGGTTGTTTTCATTTAATAATCCTGCTGGTGCGTGTCATCGTTGTGATGGATTGGGTGTCATTCAATTTTTTGATCCTGACAGGGTAGTTCAGGATCCCAACCTTAGTTTGCCTGGAGGAGCTATTAAGGGTTGGGATAGGCGAAATGCTTATTACTATCAAATGATTCAATGTCTGGCGAAGCATTATGCTTTTGATTTGGATACGCCTTTTAATGAATTAACAAAACAAATTCAGAACATTTTATTGAATGGTAGTGGCGATGAAGATATTGAGTTCGAATATTTTCGTGATCGAAAACGCTCAATTATTAGAAGCCATCCTTTCGAAGGTATTATTCCAAATCTACAACGTCGTTATACCGAAACCGATTCTATTATGGTCAGAGAGGAATTGGCAAAATATCAGATCAATAAACCTTGTCCATCTTGTAAAGGTACGCGCTTAAATGACGCGGCTCGTAATGTCTTTATTAACAATTTAACCTTGCCTGAAGTGACAGCAATGCCGGTAGGTAAGGTGCAGGACCTGTTTGAGACGATGAAGCTTGAAGGCGCACGTGGCAAGATTGCTGTCAAAATATTAAAGGAAGTTAATGATCGTTTGCGCTTTTTGGTGAATGTTGGACTGGATTATTTAACATTGGAAAGAAGCGCAGAAACATTGTCCGGTGGTGAAGCGCAACGCATTCGCTTGGCAAGTCAGATTGGCGCGGGTCTGGTAGGTGTGATGTATGTTCTTGATGAGCCATCTATTGGTTTACATCAACGCGATAATCAGCGTTTGCTAAAGACATTGTTTCATCTTCGTGATCTGGGCAATACCGTTATTGTTGTCGAGCATGATGAAGAAGCTATCTATGCTGCTGATCATGTGATTGATATCGGACCTGGTGCTGGCGTGCATGGCGGCAATATCGTAGCGCAAGGAACACCGAAACAAATCGCAGCAAATAACGTATCACTAACAGGACAATATTTATCAGGTAGACAATCAATAAAAGTACCTGAAAAACGCACACCATTTAATCCCATGCAAATTCTGGAATTAAAAGGTGCTGCAGGTAATAACCTGAATGAAGTTGATTTGATAATCTCGGCTGGTTTATTGACCTGTATTACCGGTGTATCGGGTTCAGGTAAATCAACTTTGATCAACGACACCTTGTATTTAATTGCGGCAAAGGAATTGAATCGAGCCAATACTAGTCCGGCGAAATATACCGAAGTTAAGGGTATGGATAACTTTGATAAGGTTGTTGATATTAATCAAAGTCCGATAGGCAGAACACCACGCTCCAATCCAGCAACTTATACCGGACTATTTACACCGATCCGAGAACTCTTTGCGGCAACACCTGAGGCTCGTTCTCGTGGTTATAAACCTGGTCGTTTTAGCTTTAATGTGAAAGGCGGACGTTGTGAAGCCTGTCAAGGTGATGGCTTGATTAAAGTTGAGATGCACTTCTTGCCAGATATCTATGTCCCTTGCGATGTATGTAAGGGAAAACGTTACAACCGAGAAACACTGGATATTCGTTACAAGGGTAAAAATATTCATGAAGCCCTGGATATGAGTGTAGAAGAGGCTCGTGAGTTTTTTGACGCGGTACCGGTTATTGCCAGAAAATTGCAAACCTTAATGGACGTTGGTTTGTCTTATATCCGACTCGGGCAAAATGCCACTACGTTATCTGGTGGTGAGGCTCAACGTGTGAAGCTTTCAAAAGAACTTTCCAAACGTGATACAGGTAAAACACTATATATTCTTGATGAGCCAACTACCGGGTTACATTTTCACGACATTCAACAATTACTTGATATATTGCATCGTTTACGTGATCACGGTAATACCGTAGTTGTGATTGAGCATAATCTTGATGTGATAAAAACAGCAGACTGGATTGTTGATTTGGGACCGGAGGGCGGTGATGGTGGTGGTCAAATCATTGCAACGGGTACACCGGAAGAGATTAGTCAGCACAAAACATCTTATACCGGTCAGTTCCTGAAACCATTACTTTTGAAGAAAGATTGTAAACGTATTAAAAAAACAGGCTAAATCAAGTAGTAATTGGTTACCAAGATAATGCCGGCAAATATAAATCAATGGGTTTTTCATGAGAGATTTCAATAAAAGGAGTGATATAAATAAATACAGGCAATATAGGAATATTGCTAATATAGATGTTGAAAGTATCATCGATTTTAAGATTGCCATGTCACAATCTTAATCCCAATCCCAATCAATTATTGATAAATGCTATAGTCGAGTAAAAAGTTATTGAGGTTTTATTAAATGAGTATTTTGATATGTGGTTCCATCGCCTATGACCATATTATGGTATTTCCAGATCAATTTAAAAATCATATTCTGCCGGAAAAAGTTCATATTCTGAATGTGTCTTTTCTTGTTCCCGAAATGCGCCGCGAATATGGTGGTTGTGCAGGGAATATTGTTTACAACCTTAATTTACTGGAGCCGAGTTTGGGTAAGCCGATGGCAACAGTTGGTAAAGATTTTGGCACTTATACCCTCTGGATGGAAAAACGTGGTATCGAACAAACCCATATTAAAATTATTGAAGATGCCTATACAGGTCAGGCATTCATCACCACTGATCTTGATGATAATCAAATAACCGCATTTCACCCGGGTGCGATGAATGAGTCACATCAGAATCATGTTGGCGATGCAGAAGGTATTGAGTTAGGAATTATTTCACCAGATGGACGTGCGGGCATGGTTCAACATGCAAAAGAATTCGTTGATGCTGGTATCCCGTTTATATTTGATCCCGGTCAAGGTATGCCAATGTTTGATGGCGATGATCTAAAACAGTTTATCAATCAGGCGACCTGGGTCACAGTCAACGATTATGAATGGCAATTAATGCAAGATAGGACCGGTCTTTCGCCCGAAGAAGTAGCACAAAAAGTTGAGGCGCTTATTATTACGCGTGGTGGCGAAGGTTCTAATATTTATACTAATGGCGTAATGATTACTGTACCTGTTGTTCAGGCTAAACAAATTGCTGATCCAACTGGTTGCGGTGATGCCTATAGAGCAGGTCTATTATATGGTTTGCATCATAAATTCGATTGGCAAGTGACGGGCCAGATTGCTTCATTAATGGGTTCTATCAAGATTGAAACGGCCGGCACACAAAATCATCGATTCACATTGGATGAATTTAAAGCCAGATATGAAAAAGAGTTTGGTAGTAGTTTTTAATTAAAAAAGGGGATGTAATCATCCTTTTTTTAGTCACCAAGATTTTTTTGTTCACGACGACGTTTATATAAAATAAATTCTGTATAACCATTTGCCTGTTTTCTACCTTTAAATATCAGATCTATAGCAGCCAGAAATGGAACACTGGTGCTAAAATCTTTCGACATTGGTTCATAGGCAGGATCATCTCGGTTCTGACGATCAACGATGACAGCCATGCGTTTCATAGCTTCGCGAACTTCTTCTTTACTGACTACACCATGATGTAACCAGTTAGCAATATGCTGACTGGAAATGCGGAGGGTTGCACAGTCTTCCATTAAGGCAACATCGTTTATATCAGGAACTTTCGAACAGCCAACGCCCTGCCCAACCCAGCGTGAGACATAACCCAATATACCTTGGGCATTGTTTTCTAGTTCATGCCTGATTTCTAGTTTGGATAGTTTGCGTTTTGGATCAATTACCGGAATATCGAGTATATCGTCGGTATTGACATTTAATTCCGTCATTAAATCATTCTGACGAGACTTTACATTCAAGCGATGATAGTGATAGGCATGTAAAGTTGCCGCAGTAGGTGAGGGCACCCAGGAAGTACTAGCACCACATTTAAGATGCTGAATTTTGGTTTTCATCATCTTGCTCATCTCTTCCGGCATCGCCCACATACCTTTACCGATTTGTGCTTGATCAAATAAACCGCAATCAAGACCGGTTTTCACATTGGAATCTTCATAGGCTTTTAACCAGGTTGCACCTTTTATTTCTTCTTTAGGAATAATAGCTCCCGCCTCCATATTGGTATGAATATCATCACCGGTACGATCTAAAAAGCCGGTGTTAATAAACACAACGCGTTCTTTAGCAGCATGAATACAGGCTTTGAGATTGACTGAAGTGCGACGTTCTTCATCCATAATTCCCATTTTTAATGTATTAGGTTTTAGCTTAAGAATTTTTTCAGCCTGAGCAAACAAGCTATTGTTGAAAGCAACTTCTTCAGGGCCATGCATTTTTGGTTTAACAATATAAACAGAGCCAGTGCGACTGTTTTTAATTTTCTGTTTGCCTTTTAGATCATGAATTGCACAAAGTGAGGTTACTAACAGATCGACAAATGTTTCTGGCACATGCTTGTCATTAAATAACACTATATCAGTATCGAGATGGTTGCCGACATTTCTTACCAGCATCAGGCTTCTACCATGAATGGTTAATTTATTTCCCTGTGGATCCTTGTAAATACGATCCGTTTCCATTGTACGTTCAATAGTTTTGTCATCTTTTTTAACTTTGCGGGTCAATGTGCCTTTCATTAAACCGAGCCAGTTACTGTAAACCCGCACTTTATCTTCGATATCTACAGAAGCGACCGAGTCTTCACAGTCCATGATGGTAGTGACTGCCGACTCGAGTTGAATATCATATATCTTGGCATGGTCGCGACGTCCGATATAAAAACCGTCACCAAATTTAACTTCAATATGAAGGTGATGATGACACATCAGGATTGAATCAGGATTATCAGGAGTACCGGTATACCCCCTGAATTGTTGAGGTTTCAACATGGTGGTTTCTGTGCCATCACCAAAACGGGCAACCAGCTTGCCATTTACAATAAAGTACTGAGTGACATGTTTATGTGTATCACGTTCAAGTGGAAAATGACGATCAAGTAAATTACGGCCACGCTCAATAACACGTTCACCTCGAATAGGATTATATTGTCTGATTTTTTTACAGCCGTTTGCTTCAGAGATTGTATCGGTTGTATATAAGGCGTCATATAGGCTACCCCAACGCGCATTAACTGCATTCAGAACATATCGTGCATTATCCAAAGGCACAACTAATTGGGGACCAGGAATTTTTGCGATTTCATCGTCAACATTTTCAGTATTAATATTAAAGTCTGATACGTTATTGGCCAAATAACCAATTTCGGTTAAAAACTTTTTATATGCTAATAAGTTATGTTTTTTACCTTTGCGAGCGATATGCCATTCATCTATTTGTTTTTGTAATTTATCTCGTTTTTTCATTAACGAGCTATTCTTTTTAATATTATTTGCAATTAAATCAGACATGCCTTGCCAGAAATCGGCAGGCTTGATACCAGTATTTGGAATAATTTCCTGTTCAACCAGTTTTTGTAGGTTTTTTTTGACTTTTAAATGGCCAAATTTGATGTATTTATCAGAGTTCATATCACTTTCACTTTTAATATTGTTTAATTTGTGGATTTATCAGATTGCGTGAAACACATTATGAAAACAATTGAGAATTGTTGCTGTGTCACAGTAGTTCAAATGTATGACTATCGCAATAAAAAATCATCAAGTCGCAATGACATGCAATTTAATCATGAGGGACTTGCACAAGTACCACGCTAGCTTTTGTACAGATTTTATGTTCCTCTGGGTAAAGTCCGCCCATTAAAATTAAATGGGCGGGCGTTCACTACAAAATAATTGTTTGTCAGGCGACAGCTTTTTTCTCAGCTATAAGGCGTTGTTTTAGGGCTTCAACTTGCTCTCTCAATTTATTCGGTAGACGATCGCCGAATTGATAGTAGTAAGACTCGATATCCGGTAACTCCTGTAGCCAACCATCAATATCAACGCCCAGCAACATGGCCTTGTCTGAGGCAGATAATTGAAGTCCATCAATATCTAGTGCGTCTTGCGTAGGCATGTTGCCAATCGGTGTATTTACTGCATCAGCCTTACCATCGCAGCGCTCAAAAATCCATTTCAGAACCCTACTGTTTTCGCCAAAGCCTGGCCAGACAAATTTGCCATGTTCATTTTTACGAAACCAATTTACGTAAAAAATGCCGGGTAATTTTGCACCGTCAGTTTGACCAATGTTTAACCAGTGTCCCCAGTAATCAGCCATGTTGTATCCACAGAAAGGTAACATTGCCATGGGATCGCGACGTAATTGACCAATATTGCCAAAAGCTGCCGCTGTCATTTCAGAAGAGATAATAGTGCCGATAAAAGTACCGTGTTCCCAATCCAATGCTTCAGTTACTAGAGGTACAACAGAAGCGCGGCGACCACCAAACAGGATGGCACTAATCGGAACGCCTTTAGGGTCTTCCCATTCGTCCGCAATAACAGGACATTGGGAAGCTGGTGCAGTGAATCTTGCATTCGCATGTGAGGCTGTGCCTTCAGAATCTGGTTTCCAACTATTACCTTTCCAGTCAGTCAGGTGTTCAGGTAATTCATCGGTCATATCTTCCCACCAGACATCTCCATCATCAGTTTCGGCAACATTGGTAAAGATAGTGTTTTCCTTCATGGATAACATTGCGTTGGCATTTGATGACATACTTGTGCCGGGAGCGACACCAAAGAATCCGGCTTCAGGATTGATGGCATAAAGTTGACCATCATTGCCAAACTTCATCCAGCAAATATCATCGCCAATCGTTTCCACTTTCCATCCAGGGATGGTTGGAGTCAGCATTGCAAGATTGGTTTTACCACAGGCGCTAGGAAACGCACCGGCAATATATTTAACTTCACCCTCAGGGTTGGTTAATTTCAGGATTAACATATGTTCAGCCAACCAACCTTCATCTCTTGCCATCGTTGACGCAATTCGTAAGGCAAAGCATTTTTTACCTAATAAAGCATTACCACCATATCCGGAACCGAACGACCAAATCTCTCTAGTTTCCGGATAGTGAACGATATAACGATTTTCAGGATTACATGGCCATGAAACATCTTGTTCTGCCGGATCAAGTGGCGCACCTACAGAATGTATACAAGGGACAAAGTTGCCATCGTTACCAAGTTGATCAAGTACTGCATTACCTACACGCGCCATGGTATGCATGTTGACTACAACATAGGGTGAGTCGGTAATTTCCACCCCAATTTGTGAAATCTCAGAACCTAAAGGACCCATACAAAAAGGAATAACATACATGGTACGACCACGCATACAACCTTCAAACAGACCATTGAGTGTTTCGCGCATTTCTGCGGGCTCACACCAATTATTGGTAGGGCCAGCATCGATTTCATTTTCACTACATATGAAAGTGCGGTCTTCTACACGTGCAACATCTTCAGGCACTGAACGTACGTAATAACTATTCGGGCGTTTATTTTCATCGAGCTTTTTGGCCGTGCCCGAGGCGACCAATAACGCCCACATATTTTCCCATTCCTGTTTAGAACCATCACACCAGATAATATTATCTGGTTGGCAGAGCACCGCCATCGCTTCTACCCAGGACAGAAGTTTTTCATTTTCTGTTTTCAAGATTATTTACCTCAATGATTTAAATCAATTTTAGGTTTTCCCTGATAGGGTAGGTGTCAAACCTTAAACTAAAAAAATGCGGACTAAAATCCGCGTGTAACGTACTATTAATTTATGAATAAAGAAATGATCTATATTTCCACAAAAACTAATCATTAAATGTTTGAGTCATTAAAGCAAGCTAAAAAACTCTAGTTTTTTATGTCATGTTGCATTATGCAAATATCATTTTGAAATAAGCATACCCCTTTTTCTTGATAGCGAATAATGAAGCAAATTTGTTCATTTATAATAAATAATAAGACAGTTTTTGCAGGATAATTGATATATTTTTATTTCCTGGGTCGCGTTTCATTCATAAATAATCGCCATCTCGTTAGCGGCATGATTTCACTAAACTTTATCAAATTGAGACTGAATCTTTTACATATATTGAGTAGATGTTCACTCATGATAGACTGCTTTCCATGCTTAGTTACCCGAATATTGACCCCATTGCGCTTGATCTTGGTGTCATTCAGATACATTGGTATGGCTTGAGCTATGTCGCCGGAATATTGATTGCTTGGTGGCTGCTTAAAAAGCGAGCCATGCAGGATTATTGGCCGTTCAATCAGGAACAAGTAGGTGATTTAATATTTTATGCTATGTTGGGCATCATTCTAGGTGGTCGCGTCGGCTCGGTATTTATATACAACCTTGATTATTATCTCCAACATCCCATTGAAATATTCTATATCCATCAGGGAGGAATGGCCTTTCACGGTGGCTTGATTGGTGTACTGGTGTCGATGATACTTTTTGCCAGAAAACATCAATTACATTTCTTTAAGATTACTGATTTTATTGCACCTGTTGTGCCGGTAGGCTTATTTACCGGCAGGATTGCCAACTTTATTAATGGCGAACTCTGGGGAGCGCCAAGTGACGTCCCTTGGGCAATGGTCTTTCCAGCGATGAACGCAGGTGGTGTGCCTCGACATCCGTCACAACTTTATGAAGCCATGCTGGAGGGCATCGTGTTGTTTATTATTTTATGGGTGTTCTCCAGTAAGCCACGCTCACATGCAAGTATCTCCGGACTATTTTTGCTGGGTTATGGAACATTTCGCTTTCTGGTAGAGTTTGTCCGTGAGCCGGATGCGCATTTAGGTTATCTTGCATTTGACTGGCTAACGATGGGGCAGGTATTAAGTATGCCGATGATCATTGGCGGCATCGTATTAATTGCAATAGCGTACAGGAAACAATAAACGTGCAGCAGTATCTCGATTTACTTCAACATATAAAAAACACTGGTAAGAAAAAAGAAGATCGTACCGGTACTGGCACAATCAGTGTGTTTGGTTACCAAATGCGTTTTGATTTAAGCGCTGGTTTTCCTCTAGTGACAACCAAACAGTGTCATCTCAAATCCATAATTTATGAGTTACTTTGGTTTCTGCAAGGTAATACCAATATAAAATATTTAAACGATCATAAAGTCACCATCTGGAATGAATGGGCTGATGAAAATGGTGATTTGGGGCCAGTGTATGGTGCGCAATGGAGAACATGGCAAGCAGCGGATGGTCGCGTCATTGATCAAATCACTCAGGTGATTGATCAAATCAAAAACAATCCGGACTCAAGACGTTTAATCGTCAGCGCATGGAATGTTGGTGAAATAGATAAAATGGCATTGGCTCCCTGCCATGCTTTCTTCCAGTTTTATGTAAACGACGGACAGTTATCCTGTCAGTTATATCAACGCAGTGCCGATGTGTTTCTGGGCGTACCATTTAATATTGCATCCTATGCCTTATTAACCATGATGATTACACAAGTGTGTGGATTAAAGCCGGGCGAATTTGTACATACGCTTGGCGATGCACATTTATATGTTAATCATCTGGAGCAAGTGGATACACAACTGTCTCGCAAACCCTATCGATTACCTGAAATGAAGATTAATTCGGATGTAAACGATATTCTTTCATTTCAATATGAAGATTTTGAATTAAGTAATTATAAATCGCACCCGAAGATAGTTGCCCCAATTGCTGTTTAATTAATTATTAATATGAATTATTCCATCATTGTTGCTATGGATAAGCACCGTGTCATCGGTGCGAATAATGATTTGCCGTGGCATCTTTCTGCTGATTTACAAAAATTCAAAGCGATTACCATGGGCAAACCTATTGTCATGGGACGTAAGACACATGAATCAATCGGTCGTCCATTACCCGGCAGGGAAAATGTCATCCTGACGCGAAATAATGCCTATCAAAGTGAAGGTTGCACGATTGTTTATTCAGTAGATGAACTGGATCAGTTTGCAGCTAATCATGATGAAGTCATGATTACCGGTGGTGCTGAGATTTATAATATGTTGTTAGCAAAAACCAATCGTATTTATTTGACCGAAGTCGATGCAAAAGTAGATGGTGATACTTATTTTCCCGAAATTCACCAGGATCTATGGCAGGAATCTTCGAGGGAAAATTTTTTTGCTGATGAGAAGAATGATTTTGATTTTAGTTTTGTGGTGTTAGATAAAATTTAGATCAGTTTTCACTCGGTTCATCCATATGCCTTGTCTTTGGCAACTTACGCTATCAGGTGAAACGAAATTTACAAAGAAATAATTTAATTAAAAAAAGAATTAACTCTTAACCTGCCTCGATGGCACACTAAACAACTTCTGATCTTCTAATCTCAATGCAGTCAATTCACCACCCCAGATACATCCTGTATCCAACGGATACACATTGAGTTCATCAAAGTTTTTAAAATTACCTAATGTCACTGTAGACCAATGACCAAAAATAATTTTAGTATCTTTTGTTTTTCTATCTGGATGACTAAACCAGGGAATTAATGTTTCCCCCTGTGATCCGGGTGCGCCTTTTTCACTAAAATTCATAGCGCAGTTATTGTCAATATAGCGCATACGGGTGAACGCATTAATAACAAAGCGATGTCGTGATATATCTTGTAAATTATCAGACCATGACTCTGGTTCATTGCCATACATTTCCGGTAAGAAGTCTTCAAACTCATCACTATTAATCATTGCTCGAGTTTCCCGAGCAAGTTCTAACGCTTGCCCTAAAGACCATTGCGGAGGTAAACCTGCATGCACCATGGCAAAACCGGTTTCCTTATCATGTACCATTAAATGTTGTCGTCTTAACCAGCTATATATCTGATCAGCATGTTCGCTTTTTATGATTTCTTCAAAGGTGTCTTTTCTGTGTTGCGGACGCATACCTGCAACAACTGCAAGCATATGCAAATCATGATTGCCTAAAACAGTGGTTGCATTTTTGCCAAGTGACATTGCAAATTCAATGCAATCAAGTGACATGGCACCACGATTGATAATATCGCCGGCAAACCAAAGTTGATCATTACGCTCATCGAAATTGATTTCATTCAGTAGCTCGAGCAGTTCTATATAGCATCCCTGAATATCGCCAATCGCATAAATACTCATTTACTTTAATGCAAAGCGTTAGGCATGGATAAATTAAAAACAGGAATTGGGGCATCAAATTCAACACCATCATCAGAGATCATTTCATAGCTACCCTGCATGCAGCCTACAGGTGTTTCCAGTATAGCTGCACTGGTATATTTAAAAGATTCGCCGGGCATGATTCTGGGTTGTTTCCCGATTACACCATCACCCTGAACTTCTTGCATCTTGCAATTCGCATCTGTAATCAACCATCGACGGCGTAATAATGTAACAGGATGTTTTCCATCATTTGCAATCGATATGTTATAGGCAAACACAAAACGTTTTTTCTCAGGTATGGATTGTGACTTGACATAAGTCGTTTTGGCCGTAACGTTAACAATATAATCATTCTCACTCATAAGAATATTTCAACCTAAACTGACCGGCTCTGCAAGTGGCTATATTGTTCATTATGAGGCGGTAACTGTAAGTGATTTTTCGATAATTAATAGCTTCAGATAGATGATTGACATTGTCCTGATTGGTATGGTTGATCTCCTTTTCGATCCATTTTATGGAGTCACTTCAGCGGGTAAGCCTCTTAACAAGTGAACTTCAACAGTGACTAGCAGTAATTGAATGCCATCACGGACGAGAGAAAATATCTTCGCAATACTCAGTTTGTCTCCCTTGATAAACATTTGAAACATGAATTTAAAATCTAATTAATACATACTCAACTAATCTTTAATGGTAATAACGTTTTATTATTTTAATTTCTCTTCTAATTCCTGAACACGTTTGTGTAATGCGTCTAACTGAGTTCTGGTACGCTGCAACATGATCGTCTGTACATCAAACTCCTCTCGAGTAACTAGTTCCAGTTTAGCTAGTGAGGCAGTAAGTGCGGCTCTCAGGTTTGATTCGAGTTCGCTTTTTGCTTGTTGCATATCACTCGGTAATATTTTTCCTATATCACTAAGCAGTGCTTCTACTTGTTGTTTTAACATCACTCTATTCCTGATTTGTTGTACTACGATCATATCATGATCTGTATTGACCCACTTTGATGCGTTAATGATGAATAATTTTGAATCGTTTTAGCGCGAATAAGCAAAGTTATGCACGTTAATGGTGCAAATATGATTTTGCATAAATATAAATTAAAAAAAATAAGCAGAAAAAAAACGTAACTATTTCTTTTTATTAGTTAATCAAAGATTGGCACAGTCTATGCATTAGCTTTTATTGATTTTAAATTTATAAAATTTTTTTACATTCGTTGAGAGGCTAAGTTAATAATGAAAAAACTAATAAGCAGTTTAGGTACTGCAATAGTATTAATGACATCATCAAATGTTGTGGTAGCTGAATCTGATTTTGAATACAGTGCCAACGTCGCATTAACCACTAACTATATGTACCGTGGTTTTACTCAAACGAGCGAAGGTCCAGCGATACAAGGCGGTTTTGATGTTGGACATTCATCAGGTTTATATGCAGGTACTTGGGCGTCAAGTCTTGAATTTGGTGCGGGTGATGATGATACGAACTTGGAAATAGATTTCTATGGTGGTTATGCCAGCGAATTTTCTAATGGCTTCTCTTTCGATATTGGTGGTTTGTATTACTTTTACCCAAACACTGATGCAGATAGCGGAGGCGATTTTGACTTTTTTGAAGTTTACAGTAGCCTCGATTACACTTTCGCTGATGCCATGCTCGAACCTACTATTGGTGTAAGCGTTGCGTTCTCTCCTGATTATTTCGGTGAAGACGGGGATTCAATCTATGTTAATCCAACACTTGGATTATCATTGCCATATGGCATGAGCTTCACTCTTGGTTATGGTCATCTGGATGTTGACGGTGACAAAACTTCGGGTCCTGCAGGATTTGATTATGACCATTACTACGTAGGTATAAGCAAAGACTGGAATATTTTCACATTAGATGCAACTTACTATGATGCTGATAGTGATTGTGGTACTGATGATCAATGTGAATCACTGGTATTTACCGTTTCAGCAAGCTTCTAATTTTTAATTAAATATATTCATATACGACCGGAGTCAGCAAGCTCCGGCCATTACAAATAACGTGGAGGAAACACCAAAAATGAAATTGGTAACCGCGATCATTAAACCCTTCAAACTAGATGATGCAAGGGAAGCGCTGTCTGAAATTGGCATACAAGGTATGACAGTGTCTGAAATCAAAGGCTTCGGCCGTCAAAAAGGACATACAGAACTTTATCGAGGCGCAGAATATGTTGTTGATTTTCTCCCCAAGATAAAACTAGAAGTGGCAGTTGCTGATGATAAGTTAGATAACGTCATTGCAGCGATCTCAAAAGTTGCCAGCACAGGAAAGATTGGTGACGGCAAGATTTTTGTGACAGATCTTGAACAAGTTATTCGTATTCGTACCGGCGAAACAGGAGATGAGGCACTTTAAGGGTGTGTTCACTGTTTCCTGTTAACACAAATATTATTTTTCGGAGGAAATAAACGTGGAAGCTACATTTGAATTAGCATATGCGTTAGATACCTTTTACTTCTTGGTATGTGGTGCATTAGTTATGTGGATGGCTGCCGGTTTTGCCATGCTCGAAGCTGGATTGGTTCGAGCTAAAAACACGGCTGAAATTTTAACTAAAAATATTACTCTTTACGCAATTGCCTGCATTATGTACATGGTATGTGGTTACTCTATCATGTACGGCGGTGGTGACTTTGAGATGTTTCTGCCCGGCATTGTTGGTGATGGTGCTACAGGCGTTTCGGAAAATCCTGCAACCTATGCTCCTTCTGCTGATTTTTACTTTCAGGTAGTGTTCGTTGCAACGGCAATGTCTATTGTTTCAGGTGCTGTTGCTGAACGTATGAAACTTTGGTCATTTTTGGTCTTTGCAGTAGTAATGACCGGTATTATCTACCCAATGGAAGGTAGTTGGACCTGGGGCGGTATGCCAGTCTTTGGTATGTATACTCTGGGTGACCTTGGGTTCTCTGACTTTGCGGGTTCAGGTATTGTTCATATGGCAGGTGCTGCTGCTGCATTAGCTGGTGTTATTGTTCTCGGTGCTCGTAAAGGCAAGTATGCTAATGACGGCACTATAAGGCCAATACCAGGTTGTAATTTACCGCTGGCTACATTAGGTACCTTTGTCCTTTGGTTAGGTTGGTTCGGTTTCAACGGTGGTTCGGTATTAGCAACAGCAACTGTAGAAAGCGCTAACGCTGTGGCTGTGGTATTTATGAATACTAATACTGCTGCTGCTGGTGGTGCAGTTGCCGCATTGATTCTGTCAAGAATCATGTTTGGCAAGGCGGATTTAACTATGATTCTGAACGGTGCATTGGCTGGATTGGTTGCAATTACTGCTGAACCATCAACGCCTACTGCTCTTCAGGCAACAATTTTTGGTGCCTTAGGTGGTGTTCTGGTTGTCTTTTCAATCGTCTTTATGGACAAATTGAAGATTGATGACCCTGTGGGTGCGATTTCCGTTCATGGTACCGTTGGCTTGCTCGGTCTATTACTCGTACCAGTTACCAATCAAGGTGCTAATTACTCAGGTCAGTTGATTGGCGCTTTAACTATCTTCATCTGGGTTTTTGTGGCTTCACTTGTGACCTGGTTGATTATCAAAGCCATTATGGGTGTGAGAATCAGCGAAGAAGAAGAAGTTGAAGGTGTAGATATTAGTGAATGTGGTCTGGAAGCATATCCAGAATTCACTAAAGGCAGCTAAATTCAATTAAAGCTGAAACAAAAACGGGCGCTAAACTCGCCCGTTTTTTATTTCATCTCTCCATAAAGTCTCTTACAATAAATTCATATTCAGATTGTTTTTTTTGAGACTAGTCTGTAATTTTTCGTTAAGAGCAAAATAGACGACTGAAGAGTCGCAATAATAGGGAGTAAACATGAAACTTATCAGTGCAATTATTAAGCCTTTCAAACTCGACGATGTACGTCACGAGCTATCCGAGATTGGTGTTCAGGGCATGACAGTCACCGAAACCTCAGGTTATGGTCGACAGAAAGGACATACCGAATTATATCGTGGCGCAGAATATCAAGTCGATTTTATACCCAAGATAAAAATCGAAATTGCCGCTAGCGATGATCGCGTTGATGCGGTGATTGATGCGATTACTAGGGCTGCAAGCTCAGGAAAAATTGGAGATGGTAAAATCTTCGTGACCAGCCTGGAACAGGTAATTCGCATCCGAACGGGTGAAACTGGTAATGATGCAATCTAATTTAATCACTTTATTTAAATATAAAAAATTGTAATAAAAATTAATTATTAGAGGTTAGTTGCAATGAGGTTTTTAGTAACAATCATATGTTTATTTCCATTTAGTGTTCTTGCCGATGAATTGGATAAAGGTGATACCGCCTGGATCATTACTTCTACGGCATTAGTGTTATTCATGACTTTACCAGGACTGGCCTTGTTTTATTCAGGATTGGTTCGTGTCAAAAATGTCTTATCTGTTTTGATGCAATGTTTTGCTATCGCCTGCATGGTATCGATGATGTGGATGATTGGTGTATATGGGTTAAGTTTTGGTGATGGTGGTGAAGGTTTAAATAAGATCATAGGTCTTGGTAACTTCATGATGTTAGATATGAAACTGGAATCCATGAGTGGCAGTATTCCAGAAGTCGTCTTTTTTATGTTTCAGATGACATTCGCAATTATTACACCGGCTCTGATCGTTGGCGGTTTCGCTGAAAGAATGCGCTTTTCTTCAGTGTTGTTATTCAGTGCAATCTGGCTGGTAGTCGTTTATGCACCGGTTTGTCACTGGGTATGGGGCGGTGGTTGGCTTGCTGATATTGGCTTTATGGATTTTGCCGGTGGCGCAGTTGTTCATATTAATGCCGGTATTGCAGCTCTTGTGGCCGCTATGATGCTGGGAAATCGACGCGGATTCCCAGAAACACCGATGATGCCACACAATATGACCTTAACTGTTACCGGTGCGTCAATGTTATGGGTAGGTTGGTTCGGTTTTAATGCCGGTAGCGCGCTGGCAGCAGATAATAATGCAGGTATGGCTATGGCGGTGACGCATATTTCTGCTGCAGCTGGTTCATTGGCGTGGATGGCTTGTGAGTGGATTAAATATGGCAAACCCAGTGTCTTGGGTATTGTTACAGGTATGGTTGCTGGTTTAGGCACGATAACGCCTGCATCCGGATTTGTAGGCCCTATGGGTGGACTTTTTATCGGCTTAATTGCAGGTGTGGTTTGCTATATCTGTACCCATTACATTAAGCGGGTATTGAAGATAGATGACTCACTGGATGTCTTTCCCGTACATGGTGTCGGAGGAATCCTAGGTACTTTATTGACAGCGGTATTCTATGCTAAATCATTTGGTGGATTACAAACTGGTGATGATTACTCAATCATTTCTCAATTTGGCGTGCAGATGGTTGGTGTTGTAGCGACTATCGCCTGGTGCGGTGTTTCAAGTTTCATCATTTTAAAACTGGTAGATAAAATTACTGGTTTACGTGTTGATGAAGAGCAGGAGACTGAAGGTCTGGACATCGTTTTACACAATGAGAAGGGCTACAATATCTGATTTGTTCGGGTTAGTATGAAAATTGCCGCGGTATGATAAGCAGGTGTAGACTAATACCGTGGTATTTTTTTGTTTAACAATAATTAAATCAATGGTTTAATAAACTATAAACTAAACTCTTTTTATTTAATTTGAGTGTTTAACTCTTCAAGCTCAACGCTTACAATTTGCTGCTTGATAAGTTCAATTGAGATTAACTAAAACATGTCTGAATTAGTAGATAAAACGATATTGAAATCATTAGTGCCTTCCAGTGCGTTAAGTTCTGAAAATTTTCAGGAATTGGCTTGTAAAACGTATCTTGAAGAAGTACCTACCGGAAAAACTATATTTAAAGTAGGTGATACAGATAGACAGTCTATTTATGTCGTTGAAGGTCAGATCGAAGTGACTTCTGAACAGGGCACTAAGTTAATCGCAGCTGGTACTGATGCAGCCAAACATGCACTCTCTAACCAACACCCCAGAAAAGACAATGCGATAGCAAAAGTAGATTCCAAAATTATCCGCGTTGATAGTGATCTGCTTGATATCTTGCTAACCTGGGATCAAATCTCAGGGATTGAAGTGGATGAGATTCAGGTGGAAGAAGGAGATGAAGAAGGAGATGAAGCAGGAGATGAAGATGGTGATTGGATGACCCGCATTTTGCAATCAAAGGCCTTTCTGCAGATTCCTCCTGCCAATATTCAGGCAATGTTTATGCGTATGCAGGAAAAACCTGTAAGAGCCGGTGATGTGATTATCAAACAGGGTGATGATGGCGATTATTATTACATTATCAAAAATGGTAAATGTAAGGTCACCAGAAGTTCTAAAACAGGGACTGAATTAACCCTGGCTACATTAGGTGGTGGCGATGCATTTGGTGAAGAAGCTTTATTGTCTGAAGCCAAACGAAATGCAAATATTATAATGACTACTGATGGTTCATTAATGAAATTATCAAAAGAAGATTTCAATGAACTATTAAAAGAACCCATCTTGAGTTGGGTCACTAATGAGGAGGCGGATGCCATGGTCGCCAATGAAGGCGCAGTTTGGATAGATGTACGTCTGGAAAGTGAACATGAAAACTCAGGTATTGAAGGAAGCATTAACATTCCATTGTTCATGCTCAGGTTAAAGGCGCAATCACTCGACCCATCAAAAAAATATATTTTATATTGTGATACTGGTCGTCGTAGTTCGGCATGTGCATTTTTGCTAAGTGAACGTGGCCTTAGCGTCTATTGTTTGAAAGACGGTTTAGTAGCCAGACCGGTCAGCTAATTACCTTATCTTTTCTTTCTAACTCACTATTTATTTCGTGGCTAACAGTTTTCCACTCGATAATACTGTTGAAAACTTTGCCGTGTTTGGTAATCCTGTTAAACATAGTCGTTCTCCATCTATTCATAATTTGTTCGCAAAACAATTTGCAATACAACTTCATTACGACGCTATCGATGTTCAACCAGAACAATTTGAAAAGACTGTTAAAGCCTTTGCTGTTGCTGGCGGTAAAGGTTTAAATATTACCGTTCCACACAAGGAATTGGCTTTTAAACTATGCGATATCCTGACGCCGCTTGCTAAAACCTGTCATTCTGTAAATACAATATGGTTTGATGATGAGCTAAATATTTATGGTGATACAACAGATGGTGAAGGTCTGGTTAGAGACTTGCAAAATAATCATGAAATTAAACTTGTTAATAAGCGAATATTGATTTTAGGGGCGGGAGGTACAGTACCACCAGTTTTATTGTCTTTGTTACAGCAAAAACCGGAAAGTATTACGATCGTTAATCGTACTCTAGCGAAGGCCGAAGTGTTGGTAGAACGATATAAAGGTTATGGAACATTAATGGCATGTGGTTATGATCAATTAGAACAGCAATACTTCGAAATAATTATTAATGCGACATCAGCCAGTTTGCAGGGAGATGTTCCGCCATTAAGTGCAGATATTGTCCGACATAGTGAATGTTGTTATGACCTGATGTATAGCAAAGAGGCGACCCCTTTTCTCAAATGGGCAGATAATAATGGTTCATCTCTGTGTATTGATGGGCTGGGTATGCTGGTAGAACAGGCTGCATGTGGTTTTAATATCTGGCATGGAAAAATGCCTGAGACTAGTTCGGTGATTAGTGCAATAAAAGCAAATAATTCGTTATAAGCCCTGATAGTGGTCCATTAAATCTGGTAACCAAGTTATAAGTTTTGGAAAAAAGATTAATACAATGAGTGTCATTATCTGAATTAATACAAACGGGATCACACCCTGGTAAATATCCTGCAGTCTGATGTTGTCCGGTGTAACGGCCTTCAAATAAAATAAAGAAAAACCAAATGGTGGCGTCAGAAATGAGGTTTGTAAATTAATTGCAATTAATACTGCAAACCAAAGTAAATCAATTCCATATTGATTTGCAATTGGTGCGAGAATTGGAATTACAATAAAGCAGATTTGTAGAAAGTCTAGAAAGAATCCAAGAAAGAAGATCAGCAGCATACTTACTATCAGGAACCCCCAGACACCACCCGGCAGACTATTCATTGCTTCCAGCACAAGTTGATCACCACCCAATCCACGAAAAACCAATCCAAATGCAGTAGCGCCAATCAGGATCATAAATACCATACTGGTAAGTTTTATTGTTTTTTGCATGGCATCTTTGAGGTTCGACATGGTTAGCTTGTTATGTAGCATGGCAAGAATTAATGAGCCCATCGCACCGACAGCGGCAGACTCGGTTGGCGAAGCTATACCGAAAAAGATCGAACCTAAAACAGCAACGATGAGTAATAAAGCTGGAAACAGGGTTAAGAGAATCGTTTTAAGTGGTAGATGTCGTTCGCATTTATGAATACTAGGCGCGGCTTCAGGTTTGATGATGCTGTATAAAACAATCATTAAAATGAATAATAAAACTAATAATGTGCCAGGAATTACTGCACCCATAAATAAACGTCCAATAGGAACCCCCATAACATCACCCAGCAGAATCAGAATAATACTTGGTGGTATGATTTGTCCTAGCGTTCCAGATGCCGCAATAGTTCCGGTTGCAAGTGACGGCGAATATTTATGTTTTAACATCGTGGGTAGTGCAATGATTCCCATGGTGCAAACAGTTGCACCGACAACGCCAGTGGTTGCAGCAAGCATGGCGCCAACGATCACAACACCGATAGCCAGTCCACCACCCAGTCTGCCCAAGAGTTTGCTCATGGTTTCAAGTAATTCTTCGGCCAGTCCGGAACGGTCAAGAATAATACCCATGAATATAAACAATGGTACGGCGAGCAACGTAAAGTTATTCATAATGCCCCAGATTCTGAGTGGTAATAGCGAGAAGAAATCCAGACCAAGAAATAACACGCCAAATAATAGAGAAACCGAACCTAAAGTGAAGCCAACCGGATAGCCAAGCAATAGCAATAAGAACAGCGCAACAAATAACAGAATCACGATAATTGTCATTTATCGTTCCTGATAGCGAATAATAGTTTTTTAATGAATTCAGAAATAGCTTGTAACATTAATAAGCCAAAGCCGACCGGGATCATTGTCTTGATGATCCATCTGTAAGACAGACCACCAGGATCAGGAGAACCTTCATTAAAAATATATGATTGTTCGACGAATGATTTGGAGCAATAAATGATTAGCCAGCAAAATGGTATAAGAATAATTAATGCGCCAATAGCATCGATCCATGCACGATGCCTATCGGTTAAAAATCTGCATTTATAGATTAAGTCCATACGTACGTGTTCATCATCTTTCAGTGTGTATGCAGCACCTAATAGAAACAGAACTGAAAACAAATGCCATTGCATTTCCTGAATGGCTATCGAGCCACTTTGCAATAGATAGCGCATTGCTACGTCATAAATTATTAGCAGAACCAATACTAAAACAAGCCATGCAACAAAACGACCTATCCAATCAATGGTTTGATCAATAAGTCTAGCAGTTTGTAACAATAGATTTGTCATAAAGGTTTATTTTATGCTTTGGTCATTATGCAATATAATTTCATGATTAAGACATCCTGACTTGTGCTGAAAAATTTGTTCTTATGTTAATATATGATATCTATTTAGATGTAATTAATAAAATCAAAAAAAATTTTTCAAACTTAAGCGTTAATTTAGCTGAACATCTAGTTTACAGAGTTGATAATATTTTTTTGAGCGACAAAATTTGTCAAATCAACAAATTGTGATACAGACAAATTCTCTGCTCTAATTGATGGCTGAATACCTAAAGACATAATTTCATTATCAGAAAGATGAGATTTTAAAGTATTTCGTAAGGTTTTTCTGCGTTGATTAAAGGCATCTGCAATGATCTTTTCAAAGAGTATTTCATCATTAACTGTATGTTTTATATTGGTTATGGGGCTAAGTTTTATAATGGCAGAATCAACTTTGGGAGCAGGGTTAAACGCGCCAGCTTTCACGGTAAATATGGAATCTACCTCACAATAATATTGCAGTATTACTGAGAGACGTCCATATTGTTTATTTCCTGGTGAGGCACAAATACGATCAACCACCTCTTTTTGTAGCATGAATGTCATGTTGTGGATATATTGTTTAAATTTAATTAAATGAAATAACAGTGCGGTGCTGATGTTATAGGGCAGGTTCCCAATGACTTTAATCGGCTTATCTGAGAAAGTGCTATAATCAATATTTAACGCATCGTTTTCATGGATTGTTAGGTTTGATTGCGAAGGAAACGTGGTTTTTAATAATTGGACAAGCTCGCGATCAATTTCAATGACGTCAAGCTTAATATCATAATTCAATAATGGTTTTGTTAATGCTGACTGACCAGGACCTATTTCTACAATATGCTCTCCAGTTATTGGATTGATAGCATTTATTATTTTTTTAATAACATTCTGATCATGAAGAAAGTTTTGGCCAAATCGTTTTTTGGCATGGTGTTTATAAGGCGTTTGATTATTATCCATTAGAAGTAAAGTAATTATTTGCAAGATGCTCGGCCATCGTTATAGCTGCTTGAAGACTACGAAAGTCTGCTTTGCCACTACCAGCTAATTCAAGCGCCGTACCATGATCAACTGATGTCCGGATGATCGGTAGACCGAGAGTTATATTAACTGCTTCGCCAAAACCCAATGTTTTTAATACAGGCAGTCCCTGATCATGATACATCGCTAGATAAACATCATTTTTATCACGTAATTCCTTACGAAAAGCAGTATCAGCAGGTAAAGGCCCGACAATATGTTCACCACGTGAACGAAACATATCTACTACTGGTTGAATAATATTCATTTCTTCTTTACCTAGATGGCCTGATTCTCCCGCATGTGGGTTTAAGCCACAAACAATCATGCGCGGCTCTTTGATTCCAAAACGATTACGCATATCGTTAAAAATAATTTCTATTGTTTGCTGTAAACGATTTTTTGTTATTGCATCGGCTACATCACGTAATTGTAAATGCGTTGTTGCTAATGCAATATTTAATTCGGGTGTGCTTAACAACATGACAGGTAATACGTTTCCTCCTGATAACTCTGCAAAATATTCTGTATGTCCACTAAATAAATGACCTGCATCATTAATAATCGACTTTTGTAATGGTCCGGTCACTATTGCCTGATGCGATTTGTTTTTACAAAATGCAAATGCAGTTTTTAACATCTCCAGTAAATATTCTGCATTGGCAATATCCAGCTTGCCAGCAATAACATTAGTTTTTAGTTTGATGGGGTAAATAACTGTTTTGTTATTTATCTCTTCAAAATTATAGATGCAGGGAGGAAGTTTTACATCTAAACCGAGTTGCTTAACACGAGCTGAAAAAAGATCAGGATCGATTAATAATGTGAGATTGTTGTAGTCAGGGTAATGATGAAGTAATTGGATAATTATATCTGGTCCAATACCTGCAGGCTCGCCAGTGCTTATGACTAGACGTGGTTTATTCGAATTAATAGTCATCTAGACGATATTCAACATAGGCCTCATCGCGTAGTTCCCGTGCCCAGCTTTGAACTGCCTCGTCCAGTTTGCGTTTATAAATTGCTTCTCTTGCCTTGGATCGCTTTATTGATTCAGTGTTGTCATGTTCCCTTCGTTCAAGTACCTGAACAATATGCCAGCCAAACTGAGTGCGAAAAGGTTCGCTGATTTCATTAGGCTGTAATCGGTCTATCTCGCGTTGAAATTCAGCAACCAATTCGCCGGGACTCATCCAGCCCAGGCTACCACCATCAATCGCGCTCATACTGTCATCTGAATTACCTTTAGCAAGCATGGCAAAGTCATCGCCACGTTTTATACGATTTTTTAGTTTGATTAGTTTATCTCTTGCCTGTTTATCACTAACAAATTGATCGGTTTTTACCAATATATGTCTAGAGAGTGTTTGCATGATAACAATCTTTTTTTCACTTTTTACATCAGTAATTTGTATTAAATGAAAACCACTCGAACTTTGAATAGGTTCACTGACATCGCCCTTTTTCATATTTGGTATGTATTCAGCAAATAAACTTGGTATATCCGCCGGTTTTCGCCAACCAAGATCACCTCCATTTTTAGCGTTTTGACCATCTGAAACGGTATTGGCTATTTCAGCAAAATCGGCACCGGCAATTATCTCTTGACGAATATTTTCAGCCAACTTTTTCACTTCTGCAGTTTCTTCCTCTGTGGCACTATCAGGAAGAGCTAATAGAATATGTGACAATCTTATTTCCGATTCTTCATCACCTTGAAACTTTTTATTTGCGAGAAAATTATCGATCTCCTTTTCGGTTACATTGATTGTATTTTCTACAAACCGTTTACGAAGTTGACTAAGTTTGATTTCATTTCTCAATTCTTCACGAAATTTTTCATAGCTATAGCCATCTTCTTCGAGAATCTCCCTGAATTGTGAAAGAGAGACATTATTATTTGCCGCGATATTATTGATAGCGCTATTTAGTGATTCGTCATTAACGCGAATTCCGGCGCGGTCAGCAAGTTGTAGCTGAATTCGACTCTGGATAAGTCCATCCAATACCTGTCTTTCCAGAACATTACCAGGCGGTATTTGTCCGCCACGCTGTTGAATCTGGTTACGAGCGGATTCAACCTTATTGATCAGTTCACTTTCCATAATGACATCTTCATTTACTACAGCGACAATCATGTCTAATGGCACGTTCGCCATTACACTGTTTGATAATAACAATAGAAAAAATGACCCTGACAAGAACTGCCAGAGTCCAGATATCACAAGCTTAAAATTCACTTTGATAACCAGGGATTTGTTGTTTTAGAAATTCAGCAGTTTTCTTTCCGATTCCAGCAAGACCTTTGAGTTCAATCTGGAAAAAGATACCAGTTTGAAAATCGCCATCAATGTCAGTTAAGTATCGTCTGCCAACAGCACGAGCCGCCCAGCAACAACTCTCATATTCAACACCGGCAAAAGTTTCCAGAGAACGACCTTCAGGAACGGCATAATTCCAGCGACCGACCATGCTCCATTTTTTCGATAATGGCCAACGGAATGAAATATCACTTTGTTCAATATCAGTTACGTCACGACGAACGCGGTACGCCATATTGACGACTTTGCCAGGTTCTGGGTTGTAAATAGCATGTAGACCAATTTTTTCTGTGCTGTTGCCAACATTTGGATCCCAAATAATGTCGCCACCAAATTCCCAGTGTTTAACTATTTTGGCATTTACTTCGGCAACCAGTGCCGAACCATCTTCATCGCGTATGTTATTAGTAGGTAATGTAACTTTTCGATCTGAAAAGTAGAGTATTTGTCCAACACTGAAGTTGCCCAGATTACGACCGGTTTCTTGATCGATAAAATGTGACGACACGGCCAGTGTAATCTGATTGGCATCTCCCTGACGGTCATAGCCACTGAAACGGTTATCACGGAATAGTGAGCCAAAATCAAAACTATATAAACCAGTATCAAATACAGGTAAATCAGACTGATCTTCACGTGGCACATATAAGTAATAAATCTTGGGTTCCAATGTCTGGATCAGACTTCTATTTAGCAGCGAGGTTTCTCTTTCAAAAAATACACCACCGTCGAGACTAAATTTTGGCAATACTCTGGAAGGGCTTTTTCTAAACTGGCTGGAGTTATCAAGTTGATATTGTGTGTAATCAAGACTTAGCTTTGGTTCAAGATAGGTCGCAAAAGTGCGCACCGGATAGCTGATGTAGGGTTCCAGATGTGACCGGAACCCATTTACATTGTCATTATTATTCGCGAAGATGATATTATCACCTCGTTCAAAAAAAACATTTTCGGTTTCAATACCATAATTGATCATGCCATACCGGCGAGGTGATCTGATATTTAACAGTACTTGCGGTAAACGTTTGTAGGGTCTAGACGTTACGGAAATACTTCTATCAACGGTTTGATAATTCTGTATCCGGGTAATGAAGTTCCAGTTATGACCAAAACTGTTATTACTGTAACTAACATCTGCCCGTTGATCCAAAAAACGGGTACTCGTTATACCGATCTGACCACCAAAATCTTCAAAATAAAATTTATCGGATACCCGGGTGTAATCGATATCAATTTGACCGCCCTGAAAAAATTGTTGTCTGTGGTCGAAGTGTAAATAATTGCGATGGTTATCATTACGCTTGCTATCGCTTGGCAGATATTCAGCATTTATCTGTCCCTGAGAATTAGCGAGCAAATAGCGAAACTCGCCTACTGCCATGACGCCACTTCCTGTATAGAGCCTGGGTGCAATCGTAGCGTCAAAATTGGGTGCAATATTCCAGTAATAGGGTGTTTCTAGCTGAAAACCATGCAGATTGGTATTACCGTAAGTGGGTGCCAGAAAACCGCTTTTTCGCTCATTGCTCAAGGGGAATGACATATAGGGAGTATAAAAGACCGGAAAGTCTTTAACTCGTAATACAAAGTTACGTGCTGTACCCCAGTTATTTTCATGATCGAGTTCCAGACGGCTTGCGGTGAAATGCCAAAACTCATCTTCAGGATCGCAGGTGGTATAACGTACATTATCCATTTCCGTACGGGTGCCGACATCCAGTAGTAAATGATCGGCCTGACCACGGCCACGACTATCCACCAGAATATAGTCAGCATGTTCAAATTCGCCGACACCATTATCAAAGGTTAAAAAAGCATCATTACTATTCAGGTATACTGCGTCATCCCAGTAATTGACGTCACCTTCCAAATCAGCCGTATTAGCTGGATCGTCAAAGACTATCTTATCCGCCCGAACTTGCTGGGTATTTCTGGTAATTTCGGCATTTCCTCTCAGTACAGATACGCCTTTGTCAACCAAATCGGCTTCATCAGCAGTGATATAGGTGTCATCCAGCTCCAATTCGGCCTCGATTTCTGGTAGAGAGGGTATATTTAATCCATTTGGACAGAGTTTCGTTGTGTAATCACCACCCAATTCTGCAGCTTGAGATGTGGTGAGACTAAGGAAAATCCCGATAAATATTAAAAGAAGTCTTATTGAACGCTTCATGTCGCCTGTTTTTATGATATTTGGATTATTTAGAGATGGGTAAAATCGCATAGAATTCAAATATCTTCAAATTTTTATGCGTTATTATTGTCTCTATCAATAAGCTACAAATAATTGGCTTCAAAAGACCAGGTAGGTTTATACAAATAATGAGAATTATCCTCACAATCACTTTCACTGCAGTCGTAGTGTTTACCTTGTTACTGACACGATCGGATAGCTATTCAGAGCTAAAGGAATTACCGCCACCGGCTGTCGCTGTTGAAGCCGTTGCCAAACTAAGTGTGCAACCTGTTAATAAGGTGACGGGTAAGTTGAAACCTTCCAGAGCAGCAACGATACAGTTTCAGGTCTCTGGCCAGATTATTTCCAAAGATGTGGAGGCCGGGGAGAATGTGACTACCGGAATGGTTTTACTCAGTATTGAAGATGGTGATTATGCCGATGCTGTGCAGGAATCATGGGCTTTAGTTAAAATAGAACAAAATGCGATTGAGCGCGATTCGAGATTACTGACCTTGATGGCTCAGGAAGCAGAACTTCAACAGCAGGAAGTCGATCGTTTGGAAAAGCTTGGCAAGGATTCACTGGCATCACGATCTTTATATGATCAATCCTTGCAGGAGTTATATAGTTTGCAAAGTGAAGAAGCCAGATTGAAACATAGTCTGGAATCATCGCGTGTCCAACTGATGATTGAAGAGGCACGTTTAAATAAAGCTGAAAGAAATCTGCAACGTGCATCACTGATCGCGCCATTTGATGGTGTTGTGAATAATATAAGTGTCGATGTGGGCGATTATGTTTCACCCGGCCAGCCAGTATTGGAGCTGATTCAGGTCGATAGTCTTGATTTAAATATAGAGGTTACCGGTCGTGTTGCAACGGAACTGTATTTAGGACAATCAATTAAGGTAGAAACAAGCGAAGATGAACGTCAGGGTGAGATAATTGCTTTGGCAGTTGATCCTGATCCTTCAACTAATACCCATACATTAAAAATAAGAATTCCTTCTGAGGGGTTATTTCCCGGCGAACTAGCTGTTGCATTTTTACCGGGTCAACAATATGAGAATGTAAATGTATTGCCTTTAAGTTCGATTCTTTATGAAGAAGGGAAAACCTATGTCTTTCAGGTACAAAATGAAACGCTAAAAAGAATACCTATCAAACTCGTCGAACGTTATCACGATCTGCAAATTATTGAAGGTGTAGATGCTGGTACTCAAATCGTTAGCCGAGATGTTTCGAGTCTGGCAGACGGTCAAACTGTGAATATCCATTAATTAAGTCATGCCTATTATTCAATTTTCAATCAGAAATCCGTTACTGGTTAATCTGAGTTTAATCTTGCTATGTATTACCGGTGTGATGGCTTGGTATAAATTACCGCAAGAGATCTTTCCTGTCGTTGATATTGATATGGTCAGCGTTATCACTGAGTTTGAAGGTGCATCACCTGCAGAGGTTGAACAACAAGTCACAATACCAATCGAAGAAAAATTTGAAGATAGTCAGGATATTGACTACATCTCATCTATAAACAAGGAAGGGTTATCGACTATCTATATCAAATTAAAACCGGGCTCCAATGTCGATGATTTTATGCGTGATACCTCAACCATTCTAGATCGAGTTGATGATTTACCTGACACCGCTAAAGAACCTGAATTAAACCGTATTCGAACGCGTTTTCCGGTAATAACACTAACCTTGTATGGTAATTTGTCAAAAGCAGATTTGTACGACTATGCCGAAAAGGCAAGACGCAGAATGCAAAAGGTTGATGGCGTTGCCAGTGTCGGTATGGCTGGTGAACAGGAATGGGAAATATGGGTAGAAGTTGATCCGCATGAATTAGCTGCTTTAAATATTCCATTAAAACAAATTAATGCAGCATTAATTAATAATCTCGTCGATCAACCTGGTGGTTCGATTAAATCGAATGAAGGTGATATTCGCTTGCGTGGTAAAGGTGTTACGCCTGAACCCGATTCAATCGATTCGATCGTCTTGCGTACAAATGCGAATGGTGGTGAATTACGTTTGGGAGAAGTCGCCCGAGTTATCAGGCGTTTTGAGGAGCCTGGAACCTATGCTCGTTTTAATGGTAAACCCTCGGTCAATCTCACAGTAACTAAAACAGCAGATGCATCAACAATAGCAATATCGGAAGAAATCAGAAAGATGTCACTTGAACTGGATAAAGAGTTTCCGGCAAGTATCAATGTGGGTTATCACTCCGATACGTCTATCTATGTCGAGACACGTTTAAACCTCGTGAAATCCTCCGGTTTAATTGGTTTAGTCCTTGTTTTAATATCACTGTACTTTTTACTTAACTTACGTGCAGCAGCGATTACTGCTTTTGGTATTCCGATTTCGTTTTTATTCGCCGTACTGTGCCTATATTTCTTTAATTACACAATTAATATGGTGTCTCTCTTTGCCTTCTTGATCGTGCTAGGCATGATTGTCGATGATGCGATTATTGTGACGGAAAATATCTATCGACATATAGAAGAAGGAATGAAACCAGCAGAAGCGGCGGTGCTTGGCGCAAGGGAAGTAGTTGGCCCTGTCGTCGTGTCTACCTTTACAACGATTGCGGCCTTTATTCCCATGTTTGCCATCGGTGGTGTCCTAGGTGAATTTATTAAAGTTATTCCGATCGTTGTTTGTTGTGCCTTGATTGGATCATTAATTGAAGCCTTTTCGGTCTTGCCGTCACATGCAGGTGAAATATTAAGAGTCGATAAAAAGAAATCAGTTATTGATTGGAAAACAATACTTGATAAGTATGGGCAAGTTTTACAATGGTCTGCATTGAATCGATACTTTTTTGCCCTGTTAAGTATTTGTGCGATGTTGGTTAGTTTGACTTATGCCAATACACGTTTGCCGTTTCAATTATTTGGTGATGTCGAAATAGGGCAGTTCTTTGTCAATATTGAAACACCAAACACCTATAGCCTTGAAGATAGTCTGGCGCTCGCAGAAGAACTGGAAATTAAAATAACCGACTTGATGGATGATACTGAGTTAAAAACATTATTAACTAATGTTGGAGTCAGTATTGTCGATCCAAATAGAAATAAAACCGGTAGTAATATTTTTCAATTTACCGTTGATTTACATAAACCTGTTCCCGAGGGTTTTATAGAGCGTTGGATAACGCCTTTCGTTAGTCTGGAATTTAATAATAATGGTATGCGTGAACGTAGCGCTGATGAAATCATCAATCAAATACGCTATGAGTTTGCCAAGGTTCCCGGTGTTGATCGTTTAAGTATTGTAAAACCGAATGCAGGTCCGGCCGGTGATGACATTGAAATCGGTATTATTAGTGATGAACTTAAATTATTAAGAGACAAGGCAAACGAGATCAGTTTATACATGAAACGTATGCCGGGTGTGAATGATGTAGTAAATGATCAGGAACCAGGCAAGCTTGAATATAAATATCAATTAAATGAACGAGGCAAACAATTGGGTTTAACGCAAAATCAATTAGCTAGTGCTGTACGCAGTGGTTATCTAGGAAATGAGGTTGTGCATGTCACTTGGAAAGATGAACGAGTACCGGTAAGGGTTATTTATCCTGAAAGTATGCGTGAACAATCAACCAGTCTTGAAAATTTGCCAATCATAATTGAGTCAGGTGAAACAGTATATCTGGGTGATGTGGCAGATCTTATGGTTGGTCGTGGTTTGAATCAAATCAGGCGGCGCGATGGTCAACGTATGGCAAAGATTACTGCCGATGTTAATTCCAACATTACTACACCGTCACAAGTAATCAATCAGATAGCAAAAGAGTTTGGTAATCCTGTTGCCAATGATTATTCATTATTATTTTTGGGTGAAAAGAAACGTGCTGAAGATTCATTCAGTGGTATGAAACAGGCATTGGTGATTTCTTTGGTAGTAATATTTTTTATGTTGACCGCTTTATTTAAGTCATTGCTAGATCCTTTGGTTGTGATGTTTGCTATCCCATTCGGTGCGATTGGTATTGTCATTGGTCATGCCTTTTTCGGTTATAACCTGCAGTTCTTATCCATGGTAGGGATGCTCGCCTTGTCTGGTATTATTGTGAATGACTCATTAATACTGGTGGATTTTATCAAACGCTTACGTCACGAAGGGAAAGATAGAATTACGGCTGTTGTAGAGGCCGGCAAGATTCGTGCTCGACCAATAATATTAACTACTATCACCACTTTTCTGGGTGTGTCACCATTGATCTTTTTTGCAACCGGCCAAACAGCATTTCTTTCTCCAATGGCGGTCAGTTTGGGATTTGGCTTAGTATTTGCAACAGCATTAATATTATTAACTTTACCTTGTTTTTATTTGATCGCGGATGATTTCCGTGAAAAGGTAACTACATTGCTTCATTCACAAAATGAAATGGAAACCTCAAAATGAAATCAGTATTAGTTACTGGATGCTCTTCTGGTATTGGTCTTTGTATTGCCGATGGTTTACAGACAAGAGGTTATAATGTTATTACCACTGCCCGAAAACATGAAGACATCGATGCACTTATAAAATCAGGCTTTGAATGTATCATGCTGGATCTGAATGATTCTAATTCAATTCAACAGGCAGCCGCTACTGTTTTAGATAAAACAAATGGTAAGTTATATGGATTAGTTAATAACGCAGCCTATGGTGTTTCCGGTGCAGTTGAAGATTTATCTAGAGACGTATTAACAAAACAATTTGATACCAATGTATTTGGAACTCATGAACTCACCAGCCTGTTATTATCCGCTATGCGAAAAAATAATGAAGGCAGAATCATTCAAATCAGTTCTGTATTGGGTTTTGTGACAATGAAATATAGGGGTGCGTATTGTGCTTCAAAGCATGCATTGGAATCATTAAGTGACGCCATGCGTTATGAAATTGCCGATACCAATATCAAAATATCGTTAATTGAGCCGGGGCCAATAAAAAGTGAATTTCGAAATAACGCGTTGGCGAATTTCCATGGCAATATTGATAAAGAAAAGAGTGTGCATAAATATGCTTATGCGAAAATAGAAAGGGATATGGACGGAAAAAACTATAAAGTACCGTTTACGCTTGGCCCAGAAGCAGTGTATGCAAAAGTGATTCATGCATTGGAAAGTAATCGCCCCAGAGCTAGATATTGTGTGACGTTTCCAACCTATTTATTTGCAGTATTAAAGCGGATATTGCCAAATAGTTTGTTGGATAAAATTCTTTGCAGGGTTTAGAGCAGTTTAATTACAGGCTTTTCATTATTCCGTCTATAAAGCGTTATAATATTACCTACTCGTTGAATCATCTCTGCTTCCGTTTTTTCACAAATATCTTTTATACCGGCATCACGCTCTTCTCGTTCGCCTAGACGAACTTTGATTTTGATCAATTCATGATGATCTAATGCCTGTTCAATCTCACTGATTAAACTATCGGTAATACCATGCTGACCTGCCCAGACCACAGGTTTCAGATGATGTGCTGCCTGACGCAGATATTTCTTTTGATTGTTGTTTAAAGACATTTAATTTCCAAAGGGTCTAAAGTGCGCGCATATTAATATATAGCTATTTCTAAATACCATCATTAATTACATCTCGACCATGTCAATACAATCGACAGGGCAGGGCACAATACATAATTCACACCCTGTACAGTATTGATTAATTACACTATGCATCTGTTTGGTAGCACCAATAATCGCATCGACAGGGCAGGCACGAATACATTTCACACAGCCAATACATGTCATTTCATCTATGATAGCAATTCTTTGAATGTGACTTTTATCAGAATCAATATATAGTGGTTTAAACGTTTTGCCAGTTATATTTGCTAGCTGATGTACTATGATTTCACCGCCGGGCAGGCAACGATTGATATCGGCTTCATTATTAACAATGGCTTTTGCATAAGGTTCGCAGCCATCAAAACCACAATCCCTGCATTGTGTTTGGGGTAAGAGGTTATTTATTTGTTCGGTGGTCGAAGTTATAGTGAATACCTTTTATTTTACCTTCATGCCAGGTTGCGCTCCTTCATCAGGATTAAGAATAAATAAATCTTTCCCACCTGGCCCCGCTGCCAGCACCATGCCTTCAGATAAACCAAAACGCATTTTACGTGGCGCAAGGTTAGCGACCATTACGGTCAATTTACCTTCAAGGTCTTTAGGGTTATATGCCGACCTTATGCCGGCAAATACATTTTTAGTCACGCCACCAATATCCAAAGTGAGTTGTAATAGTTTATCTGCACCTTCAACATGTTCAGCTTTCAATATTTTGGCGATTCGTAGATCAACCTTGGAAAAATCATCAAACTGAATTTCATCAGCAATCGGATTATCTGCAAGTGGTCCGCTAGTGGGTGATGAATTAGCAGGCGCAAGGTTTTCTTTACTTTCTTCTATCATGGCTTCGATAGGCTCCTTCTCGACACGCGTCATTAACGGTTTGAATTGATTAATCGTGTGTTTCAACAATGGCTGATTGAGATCACTCCATCGCAGCGAATTAATATTTAAAAAGGCTTCTGCCTGTTCTGCCATCTTTGGCACAACCGGTTTTAAATAAAGTAGTAAGATTCGAAAACAATTTATACCCATGGTACAAATAGCTTGTAACTCATTATCCTTGCCTTCTTCTTTGGCGATTATCCAAGGTTTATTTTCATCAATGTATTGATTGGCTTTATCTGCTAGTGCCATTATGTCACGCATCGCGCGCGAGTAATCACGCTTTTCGTAGTATGTTGCGATCTGTTCACCGCAATTGATCATTTTTTGAAATAATTCCTCGTTATGTAAGGTGTCTGCTAATTGGCCATCAAAACGCTTCTTAATAAATCCTGCGCAACGGCTCGCTATATTCACTACCTTACCGACCAGATCAGAATTCACCCTAAAGACAAAGTCATCCAGATTCAGATCAATATCATCAACACCACCACTCAATTTGGCAGCAAAGTAATAACGTAAGTATTCCGGATTTAAATGGTTTAAATAAGTACGTGCGGTGACGAATGTGCCGCGTGACTTCGACATCTTCTGTCCATCAACAGTGAGGAAGCCATGTGCAAAAATGGCAGACGGTGTGCGATAACCGCTGCCATGCAAAATCGCTGGCCAGAAAAGCGCATGGAAATAAATAATGTCTTTACCAATAAAGTGATACATTTCGGTATCACTGTCGGCTTTCGCCCAGTCATCAAAGTTAAGGTTGTTCTTTTCGCAATAGTTTTTAAAACTGGCGAGATAACCCATTGGTGCATCCAGCCAGACATAGAAATATTTACCTTCAGCTTCAGGGATGGCAAAACCAAAATAGGGTGCATCACGCGAGATATCCCATTCCTGCAAACCGGATTCAAACCATTCATCGAGTTTGTTGGTAACTTCATTCTGTAAATAGCCGGCGCGAGTCCACTTATGTAGGTATTTATTAAAGTCGTTTAATTTGAAGAAATGATGTTCTGATTCTTTTTCTATCGGGGTTGTGCCGGATATAGCTGAGATAGGATTCTTTAAATCAGTGGGTGCATAGGTTGCACCACATACTTCACAACTGTCGCCATATTGATCTTTGGCACCACACTTTGGACATTCGCCACGAATGAAGCGATCCGGCAGGAACATGTTCTTTTCAGGATCATAAGCCTGCTTGATGGTACGTCGGTTAATATGACCTTTTTCTTTTAAGGTCAGATAAATTGAAGTCGCCAGTTCCTTATTCTCTTCTGAATGCGTGCTGTGATAATTATCAAAATCGACTGCAAAATCTCGAAAATCCGCCTGATGATCCTCGCTGGTCTTTGCAATCAGTTGCTCTGGCGTAATACCTTCTTTCTCGGCTCGCAGCATGATCGGCGTGCCATGCGCATCATCTGCACAGACGTAATAGCAAGTTTGACCACGCATCTTATGGAAACGCACCCAGATATCGGTCTGGATATATTCCACCATATGGCCAATATGAATCGGGCCATTGGCATATGGCAGGGCGCTGGTGACGAGAATTTTTCTTGGAGAGACCGACATACTTAATTTAATCTGCTAAATTGGGGCGATAAAGTAGCATTAATCATCATCAGCGTGAAGTGAAGCCAATTAATTTGTAGAATACCCACCCTCATTCATAGTTAGGTTTATATAGATGTCGTCAATAACACAGGAAGAAGTCAAATCCATCCTACAAACTGTCCATGACCCGAATAACGGGCAGGACCTAATCGCAGCCAAAGCCGTATCAGATATTCGTATTGATGGAGATTCAGTCTCTGCAGATATTGAATTGGGTTACCCAGCGGCCGGTTCGTTTGAGTCACTCAGAAGTCATATTATTGATGCATTAAATTCGAAAAATATCAAAGTGGGCCGCATTGAGATTTCATCAAAGATAGTTGCTCATACCGTTCAGCAAGGTGTTTCACTGTTACCTAATATTAAAAATACGATTGCCGTGGCTTCAGGCAAAGGCGGTGTGGGCAAATCAACTACTTCCATTAATCTGGCATTAGCGCTGCAGGCTGAAGGTGCAAATGTGGGTATTCTGGATGCGGATATATATGGTCCCAGTCAGCCGCGCATGTTGGGTTTGACCGGTAAACCGGATACCAAAGATGGCAAATCAGTTGAGCCCAAAATCAGTTATCAACTGCAATCAATGTCGATTGGTTATTTAATTGAAGAAGATACGCCGATGATTTGGCGAGGGCCGATGGTCACGGGGGCTCTTGAACAATTACTTAATGAAACTAACTGGGTTGATCTCGATTACTTGGTAATTGATCTTCCGCCGGGCACAGGTGATATTCAACTTACTCTGTGTCAGAAAATTCCGGTCAGTGGTGCAGTGATTGTAACCACACCACAGGACATCGCCTTGATGGATGCTAAGAAGGCGCTGAAGATGTTTGAAAAAGTAAACGTGCCTGTTCTAGGTGTAATTGAAAACATGAGTACTCATATATGCAGCCAGTGTGGCCATGAAGAACATATCTTTGGTCGAGGTGGGGGTGAACAGATGGCGAAACAATATAATGTTGACTTGTTAGGTTCGTTGCCATTGGATATTACGATTCGTGAAGGTGTTGATAGTGGTAAGCCTACGGTTGCGCTTCAACCTGAATCAGAAATTACTCAACGTTATCGTGAAATCGCACGGAAGTCTTCATCAAAACTGGCGTTAAAAGCGAGAGACTATACGTCTAGATTTCCCAAGATCGTAGTTGAAAATAACTAAAAATGCACTTATTCGCGATTACATCGTCAGCTCCATGCTCGAATACTAATGTATTTATCTATACACTCCGTTTCTGCATGTGGTGCTTCCACGTGCTCACAAAAATATACTATTTTTTAAGGGTGAATAATAAATGAGTGTTAAATCGGATAAATGGATCAGAAGAATGGCAGAAGAGAAGAAAATGATCGAGCCATTCGAAGCGGAACAGGTAAAAATCCGAGGTAATAACAAACTTATTTCTTACGGCACTTCTAGTTATGGTTATGATGTGCGTTGTTCTAATGAATTTAAAATTTTTACTAATGTTCATTCTGCGACAGTTGATCCAAAATATTTTGATCCGAAAAGTTTTGTCGATGTAAAAAGTGATTATTGCATTATTCCCCCCAATGCTTTTGCATTAGCCAGAACAGTTGAATATTTTAGAATTCCAAGAAATGTATTAACGATTTGTTTAGGCAAATCGACTTACGCGCGTTGCGGTATTATTGTGAATGTCACGCCTCTGGAGCCGGAATGGGAAGGGCATGTGACGCTGGAATTTTCTAATACGACAAATCTGCCTGCAAAAATATATGCAAACGAAGGTGTTGCACAGATGATCTTTCTGGAATCAGATGAAGTGTGTGAAACCTCGTATAAAGATCGTGCCGGCAAATATCAGGGACAGACAGGGGTTACCTTACCTAAAACCTGATCTAACCATTTATTGCTGCATAAAACCGATTAGTGTTGCCAGACACACTAAATATTCCTTATTCCAATTCTGAATTGTTGATGTAATGTCATACAGAATGACTAGTGTTGAATCACATGTGTGCCGTAATTACTGATCAATTTATTGGTAGTTCAGGCATAATCTTTACTAGCCAAATTTAATGGCAAACACTGTTTATCTGGCAACGTAAACCCAATTAGGAATTTTAAAAAAATAAAAATTATGAAAACCTACCCACTATTTTTTTTGCTAGAAGGACAAAACTGTCTAGTCATAGGCGGCGGTCCAGTTGCTGCTCGAAAAGTAGAGCGATTGTGTCAAGCGGGTGGGAATGTCTTGGTGTTGACCAAAGATATATCTCAGGAACTTATTGATTTAAAAAAAAAATATGAATTTAAGTTAGAACAAAGAGCATATAAGCAAACAGATTTGCAAGCACAAAGCATTGTCATTGCTGCCAGTGATGACAAAATATTAAATGTAGAGATAGCCAATATTGCCAAGGCAAATAATATTCTGGTGAATGTCGTGAACCAACCGAATGCAGGCAATTTTATTGTGCCTTCGATGATTGAACGTCAACCAATAAGCATTGCTATCTCGACTGGGGGCGCATCGCCTGTTCTTGCTAGATTATTACGAGCGCGATTGGAAACCCTGATTCCATCACATTACGGTAAATTAGCTGAGTTAATGGCAAAGTTTCGTGAAAACGCCAAGCAGAAGTTTCCAGATTTACATAAGCGCCGACAGTTCTGGGAAAAGGCGTTAAGTGGCAAGATTTCAGAATTATTATTTAGTGGACAGGTTCAACTAGCTGAACATTATCTCGAAACTATGTTCAATAGGACTTATGCCGAGGAAGATCATAAGGGTGAGGTTTATCTTGTAGGTGGCGGACCAGGCGAGCCTGATTTATTAACCTTTCGAGCATTGCGATTGATGCAGCAGGCTGATGTCGTACTTTTTGATCGTCTAGTATCGCCGTCGATAGTCGATCTGGTTAATCAAGATGCTGAGCGGATTTACGTTGGTAAACAACGTAGTAATCATAGTTTACCACAACAGGAGATTAATCAATTACTGGTTGATTTAGCAAAACAGGGTAAACATGTATTGAGGTTAAAAGGTGGTGACCCGTTTATCTTTGGTCGAGGTGGTGAGGAGATTGAATTACTGACCGAGAACCACATTCCGTTTCAGATTGTGCCGGGTATTACAGCGGCGAGTGGTTGTTCTACTTACGCAGGCATTCCATTAACGCATCGGGATTATGCTCAATCCTGTTTATTTATTACCGGTCATTTGAAAGACGGCTCAATGAATCTAAATTGGCAGGCATTGGTGCAACCACAACAAACACTGGCGGTTTATATGGGGACACATGGTCTGGATATTTTAAGTCGTGAATTAATCAGTCATGGTATGGCAAGTGATACGCCTGCTGCGATTATTCAACAGGGTACTACCGAGCAACAGAATGTTTATACTTCTACATTGGCAATTTTACCGGACATGCCAAAGCAGTTTGATATTAAACCGCCAAGCATGATCATTATTGGCGAAGTTGTAAAACTAAGAGAAAAACTTGCCTGGTTTGAATTAACTAAAAATTGAATTTCATTGATGGTCAATAACAGGCATTGTCAACATTTAAAAATGTTTATATCCGCACTTTCCTCTTCTATAAATTATTTTTTGTTTAATTTTAATGATACTGAATTAATACAATAACGTAGCCCAGTTGGTTGGGGCCCATCCTCAAAAACGTGGCCAAGGTGAGCATCACACTGTTGACACAAGACTTCTGTTCTTCTCATACCAAGACTATTATCAGATTCAGTAGTAACTGCATCTGGCATGGGTTCCCAAAAGCTTGGCCAACCAGAGCCAGAATCATATTTAGTATCAGAGTTGAATAATGATGCACCACAGCAAGTACAGTGATAGATACCTTCATCTTTGCAATCGTAGTATTTCCCGGTAAACGCACGCTCTGTACCTTTCTCGCGGCAGACTCGATATTCTTCCGCCGACAATTTTTCCCGCCAGTTTTTATCAGTTTTATTAGTAGTCATGAGTTTAATTATTGAATACAGCATTGATAATATCAAAAACTTTACTTGTCGCTTTTTCGATTAATATGACCGAATTATCTAATATTTATCTTTTCCGTGTATCTTTTATTTTAGGTAATTTGTCTTATAAGTCACCAGGCAGATCACTTTATCTAACTTCGGCGGTAATGTACCGTTTTTTCTAGTTATATTTGTAAGCTGGGAGGGATTCTTTATTTGTGAGCCCCTTGGGCATCTTTTTCGATTTATCTTTCGCTTGTTTATCATGCTCGGATTCTGAGTCTTTATCTTTGTTCTTGAATTATTTCTCCATGATATGCTTTTCAAATTCAGAAAAAACGACATCAGAAATGGAGTCATCATGACTTTCTTTGCCCGCCTTATCGGATTTATGATTTTCAAAATGTTTGTTTTTCTCTTTTTCAGCAAATGAGACTTGAGGTGCTCCCATAAATACTATTGTGATAGAGCATTGCCCAAACCGACGTCAGATAAATCAGGCTAACTTATGATTAATCCTCAACATAAATCAAAATAGTTATAGTAATTAGATAGTAAAACTTGCTAATTCGCTAAATGTTCTCTAAGCTACAAAAAAGAGAACATTAGGAGAACATAAATGTTGACTGGCCTTGAAGAGAAAGTACTAGAGTTTATTACTCGTTACATCACCCAAAATGGGCATTCGCCAACATTAATAGAAATTGGTGATGCTTTGGAAATTAATTCCAAGGGCACGATACATCGCTACGTCGATTCGTTAATAAAAAAGGGTCATTTACATCGTGACGGTCGCAGTTGGCGTGGACTGCGTTTAACTGGAGAACAAAATAAACGACTTATTATTTTACCTTTTGTCGGTCGTATTGCTGCGGGTAAGCCGATAGAAGCCATTCCTGAGCAGCTGGAAATAAATTTTTCCGATATGTTAATGGGAAGTGATCGTTACGCGCTGGAAGTTAGAGGTGACTCGATGATCGAAGCGGGTATTTTTGATGGTGATTATGTTGTCGTTAGACAAACAGATACTGCCAATAATGGTGATATTGTTATCGCATTAATTGATAATGGTGAAGCGACATTAAAGAGATTACGTAAACACGGTGACCGCGTAGAATTGATTCCTGCTAATCAATCAATGGCGCCGATGATCTATCCTGCTGATCGTGTATATATTCAAGGTGTCGTTGTTGGACAAGTTCGATCCTATCGTTAGATACTCATATTGCTAAGCGTGGCCATAATGTCATTCAGGATCAAGGTTGCATGCGGATGATCTATTTCAAACTGTTCAACTGAACGCTTGATCTAATCGAATAAGGAATCATCATCAGTATTATCGCCATGTAATGTTTCAAGTTCACAGATTAATTTATATATTTCTGCCTTGTCTTCAGGCGTTTCAAACTCAACTTCACTTAATTCTTTTTTAATTCTGCAAGTTTCTTGTTAATGTCTGTTATATGATTTCTCAATTATAATTTTCATTCTAATCGTAGCAGTTTATGAGCATATTGGATGTTTATTAATAAACAATTTGTATTGTGGTTAATTTTATTTTGGTTTGTTTATCACCAGAATGCAATTGCAGATCAGTGTCCGACTGTGGATATGATTAAGGAAAGAAAAATATCGCGTAAATATGAGTGGTGGATTGATGAACGAAGAGATTTGGATGATCTACTGACTGTGGAAAAACTCTATTCAGTTAGAATAAAGGAACAAGATAAGTATGTTGCCTGTTATTACAGTGCAAGAGGTTTAATCATCCAAATGGATGCTGCACCTGCAGAATCCGAATGCGGTGTAATCGAATTCAAGGGACAATGGGATGCAGTAAATGATGCTGAAAGAGTATGTAATGAAGAAGATCCGTTTGCCTGCCAGTTTGCTATTTATTGTGATGAAACTACAAAAGAAGAGTAATAATATATTTTAAGCCCGATGGGAGAAATCTTAATATGTCAGAATTTAACAATGTAACAATAATCAAAGAGGCAAATATCTACTTTGATGGTCGGGTAACAAGCAGAACTGTCGTATTTGAGAATGGCGCTAAAAAGACACTTGGCATCATGTTGCCAGGCGATTATGAATTTAATACAGATGCGCCTGAATTAATGGAAATTAATTCAGGAGAACTAGAGATACAACTATCTGGAGAGAGCTGGAAGAAAATAACAGGTGGAGAGTCTTTCGAAGTATCGGGTAATTCCAGTTTTAAACTAAAAATTCAGAAGTTGACTGATTATTGTTGCAGTTACTTGTAATGTCTATCTGAAGCGAACTATATTTCGAGCTAATATGTAGAATTAAAATGACCCGAAATCGACGTTAACTAGAGGAGGTGTTACTTATCGACTTTGGGTCAGCTCATAAGTATTAGGTAGTATAAAAGGCGATGATTAACTAGGTAATTAATGAACCTATTGTAATGAGATTACGAACTGTTGGTCCTAGTTATTAAATATCTTCAAACTTGAGAGTCAGGGCACCCTCAAAAAGAATTACAGTAATAGTCAGCTATACGATTAGGAATAAAATATCACCAAATAACCCATCAGGATTAATAAAATTTAATACCGGCCCAACCAATAAACCAATTAATAAGAGAAATAAAATAGCTGGTAAGCGAGCCTAGGAAGCCAACTATTGGCTGATAATGCCAAGTATTCCTATGCCTGCGAGTGATAATAAAACGCCAGTATCCAATATGATGCCTTTAAACTAAATATCTTTTCGGTTTATATGATAAGCAGTATTAAGAGAGTTTAACATGGCCTCTCTTAATATACCTTTCTCGTCATTGCTAAATAATGAGAATACAAGTAGTACCTCATTTACCGAAACAGCACCCTGCGTTAAATATTTAAATTCATTTTGTTTTGCATTGCTGTCAGTTAAATCAAAAAAATAACCATTACCTTGTTTGCTTTCGACAGTTTGTAATATTAGTTTCGTTTGATCAGAATATGCGATTATTTTGTTGCCTGCTTCAGTCACTATATTTTTTACATATTCTTCGCTAGTTATGTTTTTATGGTATCCGGTGTTTGTAAACACCGACATGTTTAATTGAAAAATTTCTTTTTTGTATTTGTCGAGTATATAGAAGGTAATAAGCGGCGGTATGTTTTCATCGGTTTTTGTGAAGTTGTAATTCCAGATACGGGGAACTTGCATAATAAGTTCACCATGACCCGGAATAGAAAAGGTTTCTGTGTCGGCTAAATAACTATTTTCTGCCGATAAAGTAGTATTTGTCAGGGCAAGAGACAGTGAAAAAAAAACAATAGCTGTAATTTTTGTCTGAATTATTCGACGCATGGAGGGAAATTCATATATATCGCAGTAAAGCGACCGGCTATTGTATTTAAATATTGTTTTTGAATTGAATAAGCTTCACGTTCTCGTTTTGCATGTAGATCACAGTTCATAGTGTGATACTCACCACTAATATCCTGTAGATAATGTGCAAGCTCATGGACGATAACACTGCGGGTGTAGGCATCGGTGTGACCATCCAGACGCTCATCTATGTAAATTGTGCCTTTATCGTTGTACCAAGCAACAACATCACATTTTTCATAGCCCGCACATGCATTTTCTATAAAAAATGAATATGGTTTGTAATCAATCTCGGGAGGGATACCCGGATGAGAATAACTCGATAATTTAACAGTCCAACTTAACAAGACTGCAAGTAATTTTGCTTCCATAAGGATGCCTAGTGTAATAAATGGTCATATTTTTTGAAACACCAGGCAGGCATTGGTTCCACCAAAGCCAAAACTGTTAGACATGATGACCGACATGTCTACATTATCCATTTTACTAGTGACTATTGGCATACCCTCAGCGTCAGCATCAACAGTTTCAATATTTAATGATGCGCCGATAAAACCATGCTCCTGCATTATCAAACTATAAATAGCTTCGTTAGCACCTGCAGCCCCTAATCCATGTCCGGTTTGTGATTTGGTTGCACTAATATGTGGAATGTTATCTTTAAATACTTCTTTAACTGCTTTTAATTCTGTGACGTCACCAGCTGGCGTGCTGGTTGCGTGTGCATTAATATAATTAACAGGGGCATTTATATCCTTCATCGCAATTTGCATACAACGAGTTGCACCTTCACCAGATGGTTTTACCATATCAAATCCATCAGATGTCGCACCATAGCCTATGACTTCAGCATAAATACGCGCATTTCTGGATTTGGCATGTTCCAGTTCTTCGAGCACCAGTACACCTCCACCACCTGATATAACAAAGCCGTCTCGATTTGCATCATAAGGGCGGGAGGCTTTTTCGGGAGTGTCGTTGTACTTAGATGAGAGTGCGCCCATGCTGTCGAATAATAATGTTGAAGTCCAATGGAGTTCGTCACTACCGCCAGCAAAGATCATTTTTTGTTTGCCTGCCTGAATAAGTTCATAGGCATTTCCAATACAATGCGCGCTGGTAGCACAGGCAGAGCTAATTGAATAATTTACGCCTTTGATTTGATAAGCAACAGATAAACAGGCGCTATTGGTGCTTGCCATAATTCTGGGCACCATAGTCGGACCAACCTTGCGTGCACCGCGTTCTCGCATGGTATCGATAGCTGCTTGCATATTGGCATTAGAACCACCACCGGAACCCACGATTAAACCAATCTCCGGATCAATAATTTCTTCTTCACTTAATGAAGCATCAGTCATAGCTTCTTTCATGGCGAGATAAGCATAAGCTGCACTATCACCCATGAAGCGTTTTAGTTTGCGATCGATCAATGTATCAAGATCAATATTAATTGCACCATGCACATGTGAACGAAAACCCAATTCTTCGTAGGTAGCAGAATGTTCAATACCCGATGTACCATTCTGTAATGAATTAAGTACTTCCGCTTTGTTATTGCCGATACTGGATATAATACCCAATCCAGTTACAACTACTCTTCTCAAGATCAATCTCCCTAAAAATCCTCTGTTGAGGTAAATAGACCGACTCGTAAGTCTTCGGCATTATATATTTCTCTGCCATCAGCAAACATGGCGGCATCAGCTACTCCCATAACCAGTTTGCGTAACATAACTCGCCTCATATTGATTTCATATCGAACCATTTTAATATCTGGAGTCACCTGACCTGTAAATTTAACATTACCTGCACCTAGAGCTCGACCTTTTCCTGGTGCACCAGACCAGGCGAGAAAAAAGCCGACCAGTTGCCACATAGCATCTAGTCCAAGACAGCCTGGCATCACAGGGTCACCCTCAAAATGACAGTCAAAAAACCAGAGATCAGAGTTAATGTCCAATTCGGCGATGATATGTCCTTTCCTGGCACTACCGCCGTTATCGTTAATTTCGACGATACGATCAAACATTAACATGGGGGGTAAAGGTAGCTGCGCATTTCCTACCCCAAACATTTCTCCAAGCCCGCAGGCAAGCAATTCTTCTTTGGTAAAACTATTTTTCTTATTCATTCTTGCAAGTATCTCATGCTAAGAGACTTTTTTCCTGATCATTATTATGGATTGTTATTCTCAAGCGACGACGCTTGACAGTCAGTTGATGCCGATTAGACTTCACGCTTAGTTAATCATAAGGCTATTTAGTATGTCATCAAAATTTGGATCTCTCCCAAGAAAACAAACCGTTGCAGTCAAGGTTGGCTCAGTGATTGTCGGAGGTGGTCATCCTGTGGTTGTGCAATCCATGACTAATACCGATACAGCTGATGCTGATGCTACTGCAAAACAGGTACAGCATCTGGCGGCAGCTGGTTCTGAAATTGTCAGAATTACCGTGAATACGCCTGAAGCAGCTGCCCAGGTTGCCAATATCCGGGAAAAACTGGATGCCGTTGGTTGTAGTGTGCCGTTAGTGGGTGATTTTCATTACAACGGACATAAATTACTGACTGAGTATCCTGAATGCGCCGAAGTATTGGCAAAATACCGTATTAATCCGGGTAATGTAGGCTTTGGCCGTAAGAAAGATGATCAATTTGCGACGATGATTGAAAAGGCTATTGAATACAATAAACCCGTCAGGATAGGAGTGAACTGGGGTAGTCTGGATCAGGAACTCCTAACCGGAATGATGGATGACAATGCTAAGCTGGCCGAGCCTTTAGATACAGAAGATGTGATGCGTGAGGCCTTGATTGTATCGGCGCTAAATAGTGCGGCTAAAGCAGAAGAGATTGGTTTAGGCAGAGACAAGATAATTTTGTCCTGCAAGGTTAGTGGAGTACAAAAATTAATAGCTGTCTATCGAGATTTATCAAATCGATGCGATTATGCCGTGCACCTGGGTTTAACTGAGGCTGGTATGGGATCAAAAGGTATAGTTGCTTCTACTGCGGCGATGGGAATGTTGTTGCAGGAGGGGATAGGCGATACGATTCGTGTGTCATTAACCCCTGAACCCAATGGTGATCGTGCAAAAGAAGTCATCGTTGCACAGGAGATTTTGCAAACTATGGGGTTACGTTCATTTAATCCACTTGTCACAGCTTGCCCCGGGTGTGGCCGTACTACCAGTACCGTATTTCAGGAGTTGGCAAATAATATTCAGGCCTATGTACGTAGTCAGATGCCGATCTGGCGTGAGAAATACAACGGCGTGGAAGAAATGAAGCTTGCTGTAATGGGATGCGTTGTAAATGGCCCGGGTGAAAGTAAACATGCCGATATCGGAATTAGCCTGCCTGGCACAGGTGAAGCACCATCTGCTCCCGTATTTATCGATGGAAAAAAAGTAATGACATTAAAAGGCGATAATATTGCAAATGATTTTCGTCAGATTGTCGATGAGTATGTTGAAAAGCGTTATGCCAAGCATATCTGTTAATTATAGGATGTTTTCTATATTTAAATATCAATCAATCCTAGTGCTTACAATTTTCTATTTCAGCTTTTACCCATGCGGGTTAGGGTGATCTCATAAAAAACTATTTACAGAAGATGTAATAATACCGGCGCTGAAATACAAAGTTTATGACATAAAGAAGTTATCTATCGATAAAAATAAGCAGCTAACAAAACAGGCTTGACGCGCCATTATAATTACATGTGTGACAAACTTGGCATGGTGTATTTGTTTATCGATGTGGATTCTCTGGATATTGAAAAATATTTATATTATCAGTTAGTTATGAAATTTTTCAACTAGTTGAAGAGCAGGAAAAATTGATTCTAAAAAGATCCTATAGCCAGAACCACTAATTTGCTAAAATGGATTTTTGCAAGCAATGGCATCATATTTCACTATTTTAAAAGTGTGGTGTATTGCAATATTAGTTTTTACTAGCCGATTTATAGAGTTACTAAATCATTGCAGTAGCGTTATTATATAGTTATAAAAAGACAAAATGTCTTAATTACAGAGTCAAACCAAGTCAAATACTACTAATAATTAAATTGACCGGGAATTCATTAAATCAAATTAGAGAGATAAAAGTTTATGTCAGTCGATAAATTATATTCAGTACCCGCAGACATCGCCGCAAATGCACATATTGATAAAACTAAATACGATGAGATGTATGAACGTTCAATTAACGATTCTGATGCGTTCTGGGCGGAACAAGCAGAAACATTTCTGGATTGGGATAAAAAATGGGACAAGGTGCAGGAATGGGATTTCAAAACTGCCAATGTGAAATGGTTTGAAGGAGGCAAGCTGAACGTCAGTGCAAACTGTCTCGACCGTCATCTTGAGAAGCGAGGCGATCAGGTTGCGATTATCTGGGAAGGTGATGATCCACAAGAAGACAAACAAATTACTTATAGTGAATTACATGAGCAAGTTTGTCGTTTTGCCAATGCATTAAAAGCGGATGGTGTAAAAAAAGGCGATCGTGTGTGCTTATATATGCCCATGATTCCGGAAGCAGCCGTGGCAATGCTTGCTTGTACACGTATTGGTGCTGTTCACTCAATCGTGTTTGGTGGTTTTTCACCTGATGCATTAAGTGATCGTGTTAATGACTCCGATTGTCAGGTGGTCATTACCGCTGACTATAGTTTACGAGGTAAAAAACAGATTCCACTTAAAGCTAACGCAGATAAAGCTTTGGCAAACTGCCCAAATGTTAGAACCTGTGTCGTTGTTAAGCGTACCGGTGGAGATATTGAATGGAACGAAGGACGTGATCGTTGGTATCACGAATTAGTAGATGCAGCTTCAACTGATTGTCCGGCTGAACAAATGGATGCAGAAGATCCATTGTTCATTCTTTATACATCAGGTTCGACCGGTAAACCTAAAGGCGTGCTTCATACAACTGGTGGTTACTTACTTTACGCAGCGATTACGCATAAATATGTATTTGATTATCAGGAAGGGGATATTTACTGGTGTACAGCCGACGTTGGTTGGGTAACAGGTCACTCCTATATCGTTTATGGTCCTCTTGCGAATGGCGCTACCTCTGTCATGTTTGAGGGAGTTCCTACTTTTCCTGATGCCAGTCGTTTTTGGCAAGTTGTCGACAAATGGAAAGTAAACTCTTTTTACACTGCGCCAACGGCGATTCGTATGTTGATGGGCCAAGGTGATGACTTTGTTAAGAAAACTGATCGCAGTACGTTACGGATTCTTGGTTCTGTAGGTGAACCAATTAATCCTGAGGCCTGGGAGTGGTATCACAAGGTAGTGGGTAATGAAAAATGCCCAATCGTTGATACCTGGTGGCAAACAGAAACGGGTGGCCATTTGATAACGCCTTTTCCAGGGGCAACTGTATTGAAACCTGGTTCAGCAACGAAACCATTTTTCGGTATTGAACCGTGTTTAGTTGATGATCAAGGTAAAGAACTTGACGGCGCGACGGAAGGAGCTTTATGTATTAAGCGACCATGGCCGGGCATGATGCGAACTGTCTATGGTGATCATGATCGCTTTATCGAAACCTATTTCAAAATGTTTTCTGGTAAATATTTTAGTGGTGATGGTGCGCGTCGTGATAAAGATGGTTATTACTGGATCACTGGTCGTGTTGATGACGTTATCAATGTTTCTGGTCATCGTATGGGAACAGCAGAAGTGGAAAGTGCACTGGTTCTTCACCCGGCAGTGGCTGAAGCAGCAGTAGTTGGTTATCCACATGATATTAAAGGTCAGGGAATCTATGCCTATGTCACTTTAATGAGTGGTCATGAATCTTCTGATGATTTGAAAAAAGAATTGGTTCAGCATGTACGTAAAGAGATTGGTCCAATTGCATCTCCTGATGTAATTCAATGGGCACCGGGCTTGCCAAAAACTCGTTCAGGTAAAATTATGCGCCGTATTTTGAGAAAGGTTGCGGCGAATGAGCTCGATAATCTTGGAGATACCAGTACGTTAGCAGAACCAGCTGTTGTTGACGATCTAATTGAAAATCGCGCAATTAGATAATCAGGAATAATCATTATATGAATCTAGATAGGGTTACGGCTGGCAAGAATCCACCAGAAGAAGTCAATGTCATAATAGAAATTCCTATTCATGGGCCACCGGTCAAATATGAATTGGATAAGGAAACAGGTGCAATGTTTGTTGATCGTTTTCTTAATACTTCTATGCATTACCCATGTAATTATGGCTATATTCCAAAGACGTTGGCAAAAGATGGTGATCCAGTTGATGTAATCGTTATGACACCTGTCCCCATTATTCATGGTGCTGTTATAACTTGTCGTCCTATCGGTGTTTTGAAAATGACTGATGAGGCAGGTGATGATAGTAAAGTGATGGTGGTGCCTATGGACAAGGTGTCTAAGTTTAGTCGTAATGTAGAATCCTACAATGATATTCAATTTGCGCTATTAAATCAGATTACTCATTTCTTTGAGCATTACAAAGATCTAGAGCCCAACAAATGGGTGAAGGTAGATGGTTGGTATGAGGCGGATGAAGCCAAGAAAGAAATTGTTGATGCCATGAATGCTTTTCAAAACTCTAAAGAGCAATTACATTACTAAGTATTTAATTAATAAATGTTTTTTTTGCAAGTCTGGCTCTAGAGCTACTACGAGCAATTGTGGAATTTTTTTGCTAAAAAAATAATGTTGCATTGCAGTATATTGCAGTGCATCATATGCACTTGTATTATATTTTTTGAATTTAGCAAAACGGAGATTACAGAAATGCAAAACGAATTTTTCGAAAAAATGACTGAAGCTGGCAAGTCATCTTTCGCAACCATGCAAGCCTTTGGTGAAATCAATACCAAAGTGTTGAAAGAATTATCTGAGTTACAAATCAGTCTAGCCTCATACAGTATAGAGTCTGGTGTTGAATTGACCAAAACCTTAAGCAGCACTAAAGACTATAAGGGTTTTTTGTCAACCGAAGCTGAATTTGCCAGCGAATATGGTAACAAAATGATGGAATACGGTCGTAAAGCAGCTGACGTTATAACTGGTTCACGCGATGAATTTGTTGGTTTGTTTGAAAAGACTATGGAAAGTGTAGCTGTTGCTGAAAAAAAGCCGGCAAATAAGCGTAATAACAAAAAAGCTGCTTAATTGTAGCTAAGTTGTATCAAAGCCCGCATAACCGTCATGGTTTGCGGGCTTTTTTAATACTAAAATACGAAATGTTCACCAAAATGAGACGGATTTGAGTTATGAGTCAGAATTTCAATAATCCATTTGGCGGTCTTGATTGGACCGATTTACAAAAACAAATGCTGGAAACCTTGATGAATTTTGGAAAGCAAAACACCAGTTTTTCTTCCAGTGGTTTTTCAAGCGGTAATGGTAATCAATGGGCTGATGCTATGGATATGTGGTGGCGTGCCTTTAAACCTAGTTCCAGTAACAATAATTTTGAAATGTTTAACAAAATGCTGGAGCAATCTCGCATGTTTTATTTATTGAGTGAACATTTTTCAAAAATATTTCAGGCCTTTGAAAATACCAATCAAACAGAACAAAGTTTAAACAATTTATTGGTCGAGCAATTCGAGCAATTACAGGCTGTGCTGGATCAACAGCATAATATGTTTTCCTGGAGTCAAATTGTTGATCAGTGTGAACAGCCTGCTCAATTATTTAAAAATCTATTCTCTGATAAGTCGATATTTTCCGGTATGCCGATTAATGACTTCAGCCCGGAAGTAAAAAAAATACGCGAAAAATTTTTTACTATGCCAGGTCTGGGTTATAGCCGTGAGATGCAGGAAAAAATGCAGGAAGCATTAAGGTTATGGGCGCACTATCAGGATAACTATCAAGAGTTTCAGACAATCATGTCTTGTCTGAATCATGAAGCGATGGATTTGATGCGTAAACGTCTGATGAAAATGCATAAGGACGGTGAAAAAGTAGAATCGATGCGACAGATTTATCATATCTGGGTCGATTCAAATGAGGAGGTTTATGGTGAATTTGTATTTACTGAAGAATATTCAGAATTGAATGCACGACTTGTGAATTCACTGATGGCATTTAAGAAACAAAGCCATGAAATTACCGAGGACTATTTAAAATCAATGAATTTGCCAACCAGCAGTTCGATACAGGCGCTGGAGCGCAGACAACATGAACTTCGCAAACAAGTTCGTGATATGCAGGCTGAATTAAAAGCTGTAAAAGCTGAACTCGGTAAAACGCAAACTGTTAGTAAGAAAGTGACTGTCGAAGATAAAAAGGCAAAGTCCGAAAAACCTAAAACCAAAGCCGAGCATAAGGCCAGCAAAAAAACGACTAAAAAAGCAGCAAAGCCAACAGTTAAATCTTCTTCCCGGGCTGTTAACTTAAATAAATCAAGAAAGAAGAAAAGTGAAAAACAGGCTGCGACAAATAAGAAGTCGGAAATTAAAAATGCCGATGATAAAGGCATGATTGAAATCAAGTTTTAATGAGGGACATAAAGATGAATCCTTTTCAAATGAATGCAATGGATATCGTTGGCGAGATTAACGAATTCAATTCGAAACTGGCGCAAGGTCTTAAAACCCTAAGTGAACTGGATGAGATTGATGTCGGCGTCTCTGAGAAAGAAGCAGTTTATAAAGAAGATAATCTGGTGCTTTATCATTTCAAACCTCGTGTAAAACAAAAGAATGCCGTGCCACTGCTTGTGGTTTATGCACTGGTTAATCGCCCATACATGGCGGATCTGCAAGATGGTCGTTCCATGATTCAGGGATTACTTGATGAAGGCCTGGATGTTTATTTAATAGATTGGGGTTATCCGCAAAGCGTTGATAAGTATTTAACACTTGATGATTACATCAATGGTTATATTGATCGCTGTGTTGATGTTGTACGAGAAACTAGCAATCAGCAAAAAATCAATTTGTTAGGTATTTGTCAGGGCGGCTGTTTCAGTTTGTGTTATACCGCCTTGCATCAGGATAAGGTTAAAAATCTGGTGACAACTGTTACGCCAGTTGATTTTCATACCAAACATGACCTGCTTTCACATATGGTACAAAAAATTGATATCGATCAGGTGGTAGATACCATGGGTAACATTCCGGGCGAAATGTTGAATTGGACCTTTTTGACATTGAAACCTTATTCATTGATGGGTCAAAAGTATGTTGATCTGGTAGATATACTTGATGATAAGGATAAAGCACTTAATTTCATGCGTATGGAAAAATGGATATTTGATAGTCCTGATCAGGTTGGAGAAACCTATCGTGAGTTCATTAAACAATTTTATCAACAGAATGGTCTGGTAAAGGGAACCGTAAAGGTGGGCGAACAAATAATTGATCTGCAAAATATCAAAAACCCTGTGCTAAATATTTATGCTAAAGATGATCATTTAGTACCGCCGGATTCATCCAAGGCACTTGAAGGGTGTGTGGGTACTGATGACTATCAGTCTTTAGAATTTCCCGGTGGACACATTGGTATATATGTCAGTGGTAAGGCGCAGAAAATGATACCGCCATCTGTTAGTCAATGGTTAGGAGAGCGTTGCTAACCAGCCTAACTTTGTCAGGGCTTTTTTGCATGTTTGAAGCCCTATGCAGTTAGCCGTTTTAGACTGGTCGGGTTATTTGGTAATTTCGTATAAATAACCCCTAGACTAAATTGTGCCCTCGGAAGGGCCTGTTCTATTGCTTTTCTAACCAGAGGAAGGCTTCCACATTTTCACCCTTTCCATAGATATATGTCAGTTTTATTTGTGCTAAGACATGACATTTTTTGAAGCCCAAAGATACTAATCGATAGCCTGACATATACCTGATTCTACTACTTTACCACGGGCAAAGCATTGAGTAACCTGAAACTGTGAGTTCGGTATCGCCTTGTTAAGCCGCTTTTAAAAACCATTGGAAAGCGACAAGCAGAATCAAGTATAATACTTTGCATCAATTAGGAGTAACCGCAAAGGTCACTCCTTTTTTTATGTGTATTGAGAGGTAAATTTTTGACTGTTAAAGCATTATTAGCATTAGAAGATGGCACCTTGTTTCACGGCAAGTCTATAGGGGCATCCGGTGACTCAGTAGGGGAAGTGGTTTTTAACACGGCACTCACTGGTTATCAGGAGATCCTTACTGATCCTTCTTATTACAAACAAATCGTTACGTTGACCCATCCTCATATCGGTAACACAGGTATTACTCCTGAAGACGAAGAGTCAGCAGGCGTATCTGTGAGTGGTATGGTGATTAAAAATTTACCTTTTATTACCAGTAACTGGCGTAGCAAGGAGTCGCTTGGTGATTACTTAAAGCGACACAACATAGTAGCGATAGCAGATATTGATACTAGACAATTAACCCGTCATTTAAGAGAGCAGGGCGCATTAAAAGGTTGTCTTGTTGCTGGTGAAAACATTGATGATAGGGCAGCCATTGCTAAAGCGAATGAATTTCCTGGCTTAGTAGGCATGGATTTGGCAAAAGAAGTCACAGTAAATGAGCCTTACCAATGGACAGAGCGGACCTGGTATGCGAAGAATGGTTATGAAACTCCTACCGTAGAAAATATTTATAAAGTGGTGGCATATGATTTTGGAGTTAAACGAAATATTTTACGTATTTTAGCGAATCTTGGTTGCGAACTGACAGTTGTTCCTGCTATGACACCTGCTAAAGAAGTTCTGGAAATGAAACCTGATGGTGTATTTTTATCAAATGGTCCTGGCGATCCGGATCCATGTGATTATGCGATTAAAGCAATCAAGATCTTTATTGAAAAAGGTATACCAACTTTTGGTATTTGTTTGGGGCATCAGTTACTCGCTCTCGCATTGGGTGCGAAAACAATCAAGATGAAGTTTGGTCATCATGGTGCAAACCATCCCGTAAAATCTGTAGAAGATTCAAGAGTCATGATTAGTAGTCAAAATCATGGTTTTGCGGTTGATGAAAAAACATTACCGGAAGTATTGCTGGCGACACATCATTCTTTATTTGATGGGTCGTTACAGGGTATCCACCATCGTGATAAACCTGCTTTTAGTTTTCAAGGGCATCCTGAAGCAAGCCCCGGGCCACATGATTTACGTCCTGTCTTTGATCATTTTATTGAATTAATGCAGGCCTATAAAAAACTCTAAACTATGCCAAAAAGAACAGACATCGATAGTATTCTCATCATCGGCGCCGGCCCAATTATTATTGGGCAAGCGTGTGAATTTGATTATTCTGGTGCTCAGGCGTGTAAAGCATTACGTGAAGAAGGTTATCGCGTTATTCTGGTAAATTCTAATCCGGCGACCATCATGACCGATCCGAATATGGCCGATGCTACTTATATTGAACCCGTGCATTGGCAAACACTTGAACAGATTATTGCCAAGGAAAAACCTGATGCCATCTTGCCGACCATGGGTGGGCAAACAGCATTGAACTGTGCCCTAGACCTTGAGAAGCATGGTGTCCTGAAAAAATATGGTGTTGAATTGATCGGTGCTAAAAAAGATGCCATCGATAAAGCTGAAGACCGCGATCGTTTTCGTGCGGCCATGAAAAAGATTGGTTTGGCGATGCCCTATTCAGAGGTAGTCAATACAATAGAAGGTGCGACTGAAGTAATGGAAAAAGTTGGTTTTCCTGCGATTGTAAGACCTTCGTTCACCATGGGAGGTACTGGTGGTGGTATCGCCTATAATCGTGATGAATACATGGAATTGTGTAAGCGGGGTATAGATGCTTCGCCAACCAACGAAATACAGATCGATAAATCCATTATCGGCTGGAAAGAATATGAAATGGAAGTTGTCAGGGACAATAAAGACAACTGTATTATTATCTGCTCGATTGAAAATCTGGATCCCATGGGTGTTCATACAGGTGATTCGATCACGATCGCGCCGGCTCAGACACTAACGGATAAGGAATATCAGATCATGCGTGATGCCTCACTTGCGGTATTACGTGAGATTGGTGTTGATACTGGTGGTTCAAACGTTCAGTTTGCAGTGAATCCCGAAGATGGTGAATTAATAATTATTGAGATGAACCCGCGTGTGTCTCGTTCATCGGCATTGGCATCAAAAGCAACCGGTTTTCCTATCGCTAAAGTTGCCGCTAAATTAGCTGTCGGTTACACACTTGATGAACTGGATAATGAAATTACAGGTGGAGTTACCCCTGCTTCATTTGAGCCAAGTATTGATTACATTGTTACCAAGATTCCACGTTTCACCTTTGAAAAATTTCGACAGGCAGACAACCGATTAAATACTCAAATGAAATCGGTCGGTGAAGTAATGGCAATCGGTCGAACCTTTCAGGAATCTTTGCAGAAAGCCATCCGCGGATTGGAAACCGGTATGACCGGTTTGAATGAAATGGTCGATACTAATGACGAAAATGCGATGGAAACGATAGAAAAGAATCTTCGTGTACCGATGAATGGTGATCGACTGTGGTATGTTGCGGATGCTTTTAGACATGGTTTAAGCATGGAGCAGATCTTTGATACCTGCAGTATTGATCCCTGGTTTCTAGTACAAATTGAAGATTTGGTGAAGGAAGAAAATGCGCTGAAGTCTACTGGAGTAAATTCATTAAATGCAGAGCGGTTACGTGAATTAAAACAAAAAGGTTTTTCTGATGCGCGCATTGCGGAGCTTACCAATGAAAAAGAGGCGGAAATACGTAAAAAGCGTATTGATAGTGGCGTTCGCCCAGTCTATAAACGTGTCGATACATGTGCCGCAGAATTCGCTTCAAACACCGCATATATGTATTCCTCTTATGATAGTGAATGTGAAGCAGCACCAACTGAAAAACAAAAGATCATGGTGTTGGGTGGTGGTCCTAATCGTATCGGTCAGGGTATAGAGTTTGATTATTGTTGTGTGCAGGCTGCGTTTGCCATGCGTGAAGCCGGTTATGAAACCATTATGGTGAATTGTAATCCGGAAACCGTTTCTACCGATTACGATACATCGGATCGTTTATATTTTGAATCTCTAACTTTGGAAGATGTGCTGGAGATTATCCATGTTGAAAAACCGTATGGTGTGATTGTGCAATATGGTGGACAAACACCTTTGAAAATTGCTCGTGCATTAGAAGCGGAAGGTGTTCCCATCATTGGTACTACACCTGATAGCATTGACCTTGCCGAGGATCGTGAACGCTTTCAGAGGCTGCTGAATAAGCTTGGTCTTAAACAACCGCCAAACAGAACTGCGCGAACTTTGGATGATGCGATTGTTAAAGCTGGAGAAATTGGCTATCCGTTAGTTGTCAGACCTTCTTATGTATTAGGTGGTCGTGCAATGGAGATCGTTTATAACGAGGACGATCTGAAAAACTATATGGATAGGGCGGTAGAAGTATCGCACGAATCACCGGTCTTGTTAGATCGTTTTCTGGATGATGCTATAGAAGTCGATGTTGATGCTATCTCAGATGGTAAGGACGTTTGCATAGCCGGTATTATGGAACACATTGAACAGGCCGGTGTGCATTCCGGTGATTCGGCCTGTTCATTACCTCCTTATAGTTTGAGTGAAGATGTTCAGAATGAACTTGCCCTTCAGGTTGGCGCAATGGCGCGTGGTTTGAAAGTAATTGGCTTGATGAATACGCAGTTTGCAATTCAGGGTGATGATATATATGTGCTTGAAGTTAACCCTAGAGCGTCAAGAACAGTACCTTTTGTATCAAAAGCAACGGGTATGTCTGTTGCTAAAATAGCTGTGAATTGCATGGTGGGTAATACTCTATCTTCACAGGGTGTAAGTGATATACCTATGCCAGACTACTTTTCAGTAAAGGAATCAGTTTTCCCGTTTATAAAATTCCCTGGAGTTGATCCATTATTAGGACCGGAGATGAAATCAACTGGTGAAGTAATGGGTGTAGGAAAATCTTTTGGTGAAGCTTTTTCCAAAGGGCAGCTTGCAGCAGGTGAAACTTTTCCTTCGGAAGGCAAGGCATTTCTCAGTGTGAAAGAGAGAGATAAAGAGGGCATCATACAAGTTGCTAAAGATTTAAGTGAATTAGGTTATACCATATGCGCTACTCATGGCACTTGCGAGACTCTGAAGAAAGCCGGCATTGAATGTGAACGTGTTAATAAGGTTAGAGAAGGACAACCGCATATTGTCGATATGTTGAAGAATGATCAAATTGATCTGATCGTGAATACGACGGAAGGTAAAAAAGCGATCGCTGACTCATTTTCAATCAGGAGAACAGCGCTACAACATAATGTTTTCTATACTACGACCATGGCAGGTGCGATGGCGACCACATCGGCTCTGAAAGATCGCAACAATATTAGTGTGAATTGTTTGCAACAATTACATAAGGGGAAGATTGAATGACGCAACGACCTTTAACTGCAAAAGGCGCTGAAAAATTAAAAAAACAACTGCATAAATTAAAGACCGTTGAGCGCCCACGAATTACAGCAGCTATAGCAGAAGCTCGTGCGCATGGCGATTTGAGTGAAAATGCGGAGTATCATGCTGCTCGTGAACAACAAAGTTTTAATGAAGGCAAGATAAATGCAATTGAATCTACTTTGGCCGAAGCACAGATAATTGATATAATGAAAATAGATGCAGAGGGTAGGGTGGTATTCGGTGCAACAGTTGATTTGTTAAACATTTATACCGATGAAGAAGTTTCCTATCAAATCGTCGGTGAAGAAGAAGCCGATATAAATGAAAAACAAATTTCTATTTCTTCACCTATCGCTAAGGCCTTGATTGGCAAACTTGAAGGTGATGTTGTCGATGTTAATGCCCCAGGTGGCCTGGTTGAATACGAGATACTTGAAGTTCGTTATATCTAGAGAATTTTAAGTTATAAAATATCATGTCTAAAAAAAAGCCAAACAAACGTTGGCTTCATGAGCAGAATTCTGATTTTTATGTGAAACAGGCGCGCAATGAGAATTATAGATCGCGTGCAATATATAAACTTCAGGAAATTGATCAAAAAGATAAGCTTATCAAACCGGGTATGTGTGTGGTGGATTTGGGTGCTGCGCCAGGCGGTTGGTCACAATATGCCATTCAACAAGTCGGGCAAAACGGACAGGTGTTTGCTCTGGATCTGCTGGATATGGAACCGATCATGCGTGTTAATTTTATACAGGGTGATTTTACTGAAAATGAGGTTGAACAGCGCTTACTGTCTGAGATCAAGCAGGAGCGGGTAGACCTTGTAATTTCAGATATGGCCCCCAATTTAACAGGTATACGTGATACCGATCAGGCGCGAAGTATGGCGCTGGCAGAACTGGTATTAGACTTTTGCCACAAGGTGTTAAAGCCCGGTGGTGATTTATTACTTAAGGTTTTTGAAGGAGCCGGAACACAGGAATTTCGTCAGGAATTAGGGGAACATTTCTCCAAAATTATGACTCGAAAACCATATGCATCGAGAGATAAATCACGTGAATTTTATGTTTTGGCTCGTTTTTATGGTTTATAGTGAATAAATTGATTAGTTAAGAGGGTTTAGGAATTGAACGAAATGGCTAAAAATCTGGTGCTCTGGGTAGTAATCGCCATGGTGCTGATGATGGTTTTCAAAAACTTTGGTAATCCTGCAACTGCTTCGGATATGCCCTATTCAGAATTTATCAGTAAGGTAAAAAGCGGTCAGGTCACTAGAGTTAATATTGAAGGTAACACAATCTCTGGTCAGACGGCAGATAATAATTATTTCAATACCTATAGTCCTGAAACTAGCAATGAAGCTTTGATTGGTACATTGCTTAATAACAATGTTGAGATTAAAGGGTTGGAACCAAACCGTAATTCATTCTGGTCGCATGCCTTAATTTCCTGGTTCCCGATTCTCTTTTTAGTGGGAGTCTGGATTTATTTTATGCGTCAGATGCAAGGCGGTGGTAACGGTCGTGGTGCTTTGTCATTTGGTAAAAGCCGTGCCCGCATGTTGAATGAAGATCAGGTCAAAATAACCTTTAATGATGTTGCAGGTGTTGAAGAAGCGAAAGAAGAAGTTGGAGAACTTGTTGAGTTCTTGCGCGATCCGGGCAAATTTCAGAGACTAGGCGGTAAAATTCCTTCTGGTGTTTTAATGGTGGGTTCTCCGGGTACGGGTAAAACCTTATTGGCAAAAGCCATCGCTGGTGAAGCGAAAGTGCCTTTCTTTACCATTTCCGGTTCTGATTTTGTTGAGATGTTTGTTGGAGTTGGTGCATCACGTGTGCGTGATATGTTTGAACAGGCTAAGAAACATGCGCCATGTATTATTTTCATAGATGAAATTGATGCTGTTGGACGACATCGTGGGGCAGGTCTTGGTGGCGGGCATGATGAACGCGAACAAACGTTAAACCAGTTATTAGTTGAAATGGATGGTTTTGAAGGTAATGAAGGTGTCATTGTTATTGCTGCAACCAACCGCCCGGATGTACTGGACCCTGCTTTATTAAGACCAGGACGTTTTGACCGTCAGGTGGTTGTTCCGTTACCTGATATCAAAGGTCGAGAATACATTTTGAAAGTCCATATGCGTAAAGTGGCATTGGGTGATGATGTGAAACCCAATATTATCGCTCGTGGCACGCCAGGGTTCTCTGGTGCCGATCTGGCAAACCTCGTGAATGAAGCAGCTTTGTTTGCAGCTCGCGGTAACAAGAAGTTAGTTGATATGGACGACTTTGAACGTGCTAAAGACAAGATCATGATGGGTGCCGAACGTCGTTCAATGGTGATGGGAGAAGAGGAAAAGAAATTAACCGCTTATCACGAAGCAGGTCATGCGATTGTTGGTCGTTCAGTCCCATCACATGATCCGGTATACAAGGTAACGATTATTCCCCGTGGACGTGCTCTAGGTGTGACCATGTTTTTACCTGAAGAAGATCGATTGAGTTATACAAAAGAATTACTGGAAAGCCAGTTATCCAGTCTGTTCGGTGGTCGAATTGCGGAAGAATTAATCTTTGGTAAAGATAAAGTAACCACTGGTGCTAGTAACGATATTGAACGCGCTACTCAACTAGCTCGTAACATGGTGACTAAATGGGGGTTGTCAGAAAAGCTTGGTCCACTAACGTACAGTGAAGATGATGGCGAAGTTTTTCTTGGCCATTCTGTCACTCAACATAAGGCGATCTCAGATGAGACAGCAAATACAATCGATAGCGAGATAAGAGCTGTGATTGATCGTAATTATGATCGTGCAGAAAAGATATTGAATGAAAACATTGAAAAATTACATTTGATGGCTAATGCATTGATTAAATATGAAACTATAGATTCTGATCAGATAGATGACATCATGAATGGCAATGTGCCAAGACAACCTTCAAATTGGGATGAATCTGGGGATGAAGATGGTGGTACACCTGCCAAAGCTGCCGGTGAGTCAGATAAAGATAGTGCGCCTACGGGAGAGCCGCCAGCTAGACCGGCATAATTTATCAAACATTAAAAAAATCGCTGTGTAGACAATGTCTACACAGCTTTTTTTTGGGTTAAAATATAGTTATTTTTATGGAGTACCGTGATTAGTTCTTCAAAACGAAAATATTTTGGTACCGACGGGATTCGCGGAGGTGTTGGTAGCGGCGTAATTACACCTGACTTTATTATGAAGTTAGGCTGGGCGGCAGGTCGTGTATTGGCAAAACAAGGTATCGGGCCGGTAGTGATTGGTAAAGATACACGTATTTCAGGTTATATGTTTGAGTCAGCATTGGAAGCTGGATTATCTGCAGCTGGGGTTGATATACGTCTATTAGGGCCTATGCCCACACCAGGCATAGCATTTTTAACCAAAAGCACGCGCGCTCAGGCAGGAATTGTCATTAGTGCCTCGCATAATGCATTTTATGATAATGGGATCAAATTTTTTTGTTCTGAAGGTAAAAAATTACCTGATGAAATAGAGCAGGAGATAGAAGGTGAATTGGAACAGCCTATGCAACTGGTACATTCAAGAGACTTAGGCAAAGCCAGACGTATTACTGATGCACCCAGAAGATATATTGAATTCTGTAAATCAAGATTATTGAGTAATGTCGATTTTAAGGGGCTACGTGTTGTGGTCGATTGTGCAAATGGAGCCACTTATCATATTGCACCAAAAGTTTTTGAAGAATTAGGTGCAGAGGTAATTACTATCGGGGCTGAACCTGATGGTTTAAATATTAACGAAGATTGTGGTGCAACTGCACCTGAATTACTTATTAAGCATGTTAAGGAAAAACGTGCTGATTTGGGCGTGGCACTGGATGGTGATGGCGATAGATTGATGCTTGTTGATCATAAAGGTAATTTAGTTGATGGCGATGATGTCCTGTTTATTATTGCCAAACTAAAACAAGAAAGCCTGAATGGTGGTGTTGTTGGAACGTTGATGAGTAATCTTGGTTTGCAAGAGGCTATTCAACAAATGGATATGGACTTTTATCGTGCCGCTGTTGGTGATCGATATGTTATCGAAATGCTCAACGATAAAAATCTTAAGCTAGGCGGTGAAACATCAGGTCATATTATTAACCTTGATATGACAACAACCGGCGACGGGATAATTGCTGCATTGCAGGTAATTGAAGAAATGATCGTTGAAAATAAAACATTATTTGAACTTGCTGAAGGCGTACATAAATATCCGCAGATAATGAAAAACGTCAAATTTGCGAAGAAATTTGATGTTAAGTCTAACTCTGAAATTAATATTGCGATTAAAGATGTCGAAAAATCTTTGGGCAACAAGGGTAGGGTTGTTTTGCGTCCGTCTGGAACTGAGCCATTAGTCAGGGTGATGGTAGAAGGTGAAAATAGACTACAAGTTGAAAAGTATGTTAATCAATTGGTTGATAAAGTCGAAGAAGTTGTATCGAGTTTGAATTAAGTATTTATAATTTTTTATATATATTAGTTTCGCTTTAATAGCGACCCCCATTTTTTAGAAAAAGGAGGCAAGAAAACTTTTCTCTAATGCTCTCATCTGCGGTTGCTCTTAAAATTTAATCCCAATGATATGCCGCTTATACATTCACCCCTGAATGAATATCCTAAAACAGACGTTCTAGACAATAGGATGTTGTCTATGCGCATACCGTTGAAAATAAAAGCGTGGTGAGGGAATCACGCAGTGATAACTTATTTGGGTGATTTTTTCTTTTAGGTCCTTTTTTCTGACTACTCAAAGAAAAGGGACTCGCCATTATGCGAAAAAGCAATATTGAAAGAAAATACTGTTTAGAAAACAGGCTAAATCGATTGATTAAATACCCATTCTTATCCGATAGCTGACATTAAAACTTTAGCGATTTATAAGTATTTTCACTGAAGCCAATAGTAATATTATTTTTTATTTCCAAGACGGGGCGTTTAATGATGGTTGGGTTCTCGACTATTAACTCAACGGTTTTATTTTTATTTTTTATCTCTTTTTCTTCGTCGGAAAGTTTTCGCCATGTAGTACCGCGTTTATTGATGAGTGTTTCACTATCAACTTGTTTCAGAAATTGATTGACTAATGTTTTGTTGATGCCATCAACGCGTAAGTCGTGGAAGGTATAAGGCACGGAATGACAGTCTAACCATTTCCGTGCCTTTTTAACTGCATCGCAGTTTTTTATACCATAGAGAATTACCGACATAGATTATTTAAAGATCGCGTAGGATTTCGTTAATACCTACTTTACTACGAGTCTTCTCATCTACTGTCTTTACAATTACTGCGCAATACAAACTATAAGAGCCATCTTTAGACGGCAGGTTCCCTGATACGACTACTGAGCCCGGTGGAATATAGCCATAGGTAACTTCGCCGGTGCTGCGATCATAAATACGTGTGCTTTGACCAATGTAGACACCCATTGAAATCACAGAACCTTCACCAACGATAACACCTTCAACGACTTCAGAACGCGCACCGATAAAACAGTTATCTTCAATAATGGTTGGGTTTGCTTGTAATGGTTCCAATACACCACCGATACCAACACCACCAGATAAGTGAACGTTTTTACCAATCTGTGCACATGAACCCACTGTCGCCCAGGTGTCAACCATGGTACCGGTATCTACGTAAGCACCGATATTGACGAAGCTGGGCATCAACACCACGTTTTGTCCGATAAAACTACCGCGTCTGACTGTTGCTGTCGGTACAACTCGCGCGCCGGTTTCAATAAAACTTGTTTTGGTGTAGCCGTAAAATTTGTTTGGAATTTTATCGTAGTAATTCGTGTGTCCGCCTTGAATCACAACATTGTTATCAATCATGAATGACAACAGGACAGCTTTTTTCAGCCATTGATGGACGACCCATTCTCCATCAATCTTTTCCGCGATTCTTAATTGTCCACTATCCAGTTTCCATAATATATCTTCTACCACATCCTTGATTTCTTTACTGGGGCTATTTGACTCTAACTGAGCACGATTTTCAAATTGATCATTAATTAGTTGTTCCAGATCACTCATGATTCGTTCCTGTATTTAATATTGTTATTAGCTGTACCTTATCAAGCGCGTAAGTATATGCTATGCGCTATGTCAACCCAACCATCAAATCAATTAAATCCTGTTTTTGCCTGTATTATTTCGGCCTGTAGTTGGGGCGTGTTGTGGTATCCACTAAGGCTATTGCAGAAAAATGGTGTCGATGGTTTATGGGCAACACTACTTATTTATTCCGTTGCTATATTTACCGTTTTTAAGCCATGTTGGCAGAAGCGTCATTCCTTTTCTGAAAATTATTGGCTATATTTTCTACTTGCACTTACATCGGGCTGGACCAATCTTGCATTTATTTTAGCGATGCTCAGCAGTGAAGTGGTTCGGGTATTATTGTTGTTTTATCTATCACCCATATGGGCCATTATCATGGCTCGAATCATTCTGCATGAGAAATTTACCTTATCAACATTGTTAAGTTTGATTATTGCCATAACGGGGGCATTATTAATGCTGTGGCAGGATGGGTTATTACAACAAGGATTAAGTACGTCGGATATCTATGCGCTTTCTTCCGGTTTTGCCTTTGCACTGACGAACATTGTTGTCAGAAAGCTTGGAGTGATACATTGGAGTAAAAAAATTGGTGCTGCCTGGCTAGGGGTAGTTGTTATCAGTATTTCAGGAATTATCATAACTCAGAATATGAATTTTCCCGAAATTAATCAGTATTCATTATTACTTATTATATTTACTGCTTTTCCATTTATGTTTGTCATGACATGGATGGCACAATACGGTGTGACACATCTGCCTATTCGTATATCGTCAATTATATTTTTACTTGAAATACTGGCAGGCGCATTATCCGCCGTCTGGCTAACCAATGAAGTGATACATGAAAGAGAGCTAATCGGTGGAATATTTATTGTCATTGCCGGGATTGTAAGTGTCTGGAAAAAACAATAAATGCAATAGTGGATATTCGATTGGCTCAAATTAATGTATTCTTTGCGACCTTTGAAAAACGATAGTTAATAGAAGGTTATTCTGTAGTGAGCCAAACAATATTAATCTTGCCTGGAGATGGCATCGGTCCCGAGATCGTTACACAGGCTGAAAAGATACTGAATTATTTAATCACTGTTCAAGGCCTGCCAATTATTCTGGAGCATGGGTTAATTGGTGGTGCTGCGATTGATGCCTTAGGTGAGCCATTGCCCCGAGAAACATTAGAAAAGGCAAAGTCATCTGCTGCTGTATTACTTGGCGCGGTGGGCGGTCCTAAGTGGGAAACGATTGAACGTCATTTGCGCCCGGAACGTGGTTTATTGGCAATTCGTTCAGGCCTGGGTTTGTTTGCCAATTTACGTCCAGCAGTGTTGTTCCCACAGTTAGCCAATGCATCAACATTGAAGCAAGATGTGGTTAATGGTCTGGATATTATGATTGTCAGAGAGTTAACCGGCGGTATTTATTTTGGAGAACCAAGAGGGATTCGCACCCTAGAAAATGGTGAACGTCAGGGTTATAACTCTTTGGTCTACGCCGAACATGAGATCGATCGTATTGCGCGAGTAGCTTTTGATGTTGCCGGCAAACGTAATAATCATGTTTGTTCTGTCGATAAGGCGAACGTACTTGAGTCGACTGAGCTTTGGCGTGAAATTATTACCAATGTGGCAAAAGAATATACAAATATTGAATTACAGCATATGTATGTTGATAACGCTGCAATGCAGTTGGTACGTGAGCCAAAACAATTTGATGTTATTGTAACCACGAATATGTTTGGTGACATTTTATCTGACCTTGCATCCATGCTTACTGGCAGTATAGGTATGTTGCCCTCTGCTTCGTTAGCGGCAGATGGTATTGGGATGTATGAGCCGATTCATGGTTCTGCGCCTGATATAGCTGGAAAAAATATTGCTAATCCACTGGCAACTATATTGTCATTATCAATGTTGTTTAGATACTCATTGGAAGAGATTAGCATTGCAGACAAGATTGAAGCGGCGGTGAATCAAGTGTTAACAGATGGTTTACGTACAAAAGATATTTTTACCAGTGATACAACATTGGTTAGCACTGAAGAAATGGGTGATGCAGTTTTGGCTGCATTAGTCGCAGTAATTTGAATAGATTAGTTTGGGATTATTGAAATGAGTAAAAAAGTAAATGTTGCCATTGTTGGCGCCACGGGTGCCGTTGGTGAAACGATGCTTTCAATATTGGAACAACGCGATTTTCCGGTAGATAAAGTTTATGCTCTAGCGAGTGAGCGCTCGGCTGGTAAGAGAATCCAATTTAAAGGAAAAAATATTACGGTTGAAAATCTCGAAGAATTTGATTTTAGTAAGGTTCAGGTGGGTTTATTTTCACCAGGGGCTTCTGTATCAGCAATCTATGCACCTAAAGCTGCCGAAGCTGGCTGTGTCGTAGTTGATAACACATCACAATTTCGTTATGACGATGATATTCCATTGGTAGTGCCCGAAGTGAACCCACATGCAATTGCGGATTATAAAAACAGAGGCATTATTGCTAATCCAAACTGTTCAACCATACAGATGTTGGTTGCGCTTAAGCCTATTTATGATGCTGTTGGTATTACACGTATTAATGTTTGCACCTATCAGGCTGTATCTGGCACAGGTAAGGAAGCAATTGAAGAATTGGCGAAACAGACGGCTGATCTTTTAAATTCTAAAGAAGCTGTCTGTGAAGTCTATCCAAAACAGATCGCATTTAATGCCCTACCACAAATTGATGCCTTTCAGGAAAATGGTTACACCAAGGAAGAGATGAAAATGGTGTGGGAGACACGCAAGATATTTGAAGATGAAAATATTCTTGTGAATCCAACTTGCGCCAGAATTCCTGTATTTTTTGGTCATTCTGAAGCAGTCCATATTGAAACCAAAGATAAGATTACTGCAGAAAAGGCCAGAGATTTATTAAGTAAAGTTGAGGGTGTAACTCTGTTAGATAAACGTGAAAATGGCGGTTATCCGACTGCCGTGACCGAGGCCGCGGGTGAAGACCAAGTTTTTGTAGGTCGTATACGCGAAGATATCTCTCATCCGCATGGATTAAATTTGTGGGTTGTTTCCGATAACGTCAGAAAAGGGGCTGCATTAAATAGTGTTCAAATTTCTGAAATTCTGGTAAAACACTACATATAAACTATAGCTAAGTGTAAAGTGTAAAGCATATTCGTAAGTTTAACGCTTAGCGAATTTCCAGAAATTTGGCAGATAGATTAGCTGACTAATCGAATATTGCTAATGGATAGGGTATTTAATTTACTATTAAAATCAATTAAATAGTGCAGTTATTATGCGGATCAAAAAGCCAACAATTCGGTTTATGGCCGTTATGCTTATAGGAAGTTGCTCTATGTTAATGAATGCCTTTGGCTTATCTGAAATTCAGTAAACTCCTATTTAAATTAAAACTTGATGCAAGTATCAGCTTAACTTCTATATCTAAACAAAAAGCCGAACAACTGAATGTCTAAATTACTACAATTAATTCACAGGACGCTGCTGTACACACGTTAAATCATTAATTACTAATTGAGGGCGATTCCTAACTATTAAGAATTACGAGCAAAAAAGTAATTAAAGAATTAATTTTGACAGTTAATCTTGATATTAGTAAATAAGAAAGTCATGTTCTCCGTCAATATACGTTGCTAATTGATCTATAGGGCAAATGAAATAAGGAATAATTTGAAATAATGAAACGAATAATCATTACATTCATCATTTTAATGCTCCCTAGCATGGTGACTGCTCTTGGTTTGGGGAAGCTGAAATTAAACTCATTTTTGAATGAGCCATTCAGTGCAAGGATCGAATTGTTGTCTGCGACAGCAAATGAGCTTGATTCATTAAATGTTAGTCTTGCTGACAGTGATGCCTTCGCGCGAGCAAAAATCGATATGCCATCACATCTGCGTTTACTTAAATTTAAAATCATGCGTAATGAAGCAGGTGCTGATTATATTCAAATAACCTCGATTGATAATATTCGTGAACCGTATCTGAATTTTCTGGTTGAAATTAACTGGTCTAATGGTCGTTTATTGAGAGAGTTTACGGTATTGCTTGATCCCCCGACTTATTATCTCAATGCGCGTAAGCCAAGCAATGTAACGTCACCAACAGCTGAGAAATCGATGAGTTCAAAAAGCTCGGTTGTTTCAGCTACTGATTCTGATAATGCAGTTATTTATGCAAGTGATTTTGAACAACACCAATCAGATGTAAAGCCTGCTGCTCCTAGTAATACCTATTATTCAGGTGGTGATTATGGTCCAACTTCTAGTAATGATACGTTGTGGTCAATCGCATCATCCATGCGCCCAGATTCATCAATTAGTATGAATCAAATGATGCTCGCATTATTAAACGCTAATCCGGATGCATTCGTTAACAACAATATTAATGGCTTGAGAAAAGGCCAGATCTTAAAAATGCCGAGCGAGGTCGAGATTAACTCTAATTCACAAGCTGAGGCTTTGGCAGAAGTAAATAGACAATATGCGAACTGGGGTTCACCTCAGCCGACAGGTAATACTGAAGGAACTATTCGACCTGTTACCGCAGTAAAAGCGGAAACCATAGATGAGCCTGCAATGGATGAGGGTAGTCAGGATGCGGAATTAAAATTACTTGCTGTGGGTGAAGCATCAGGCACTTTGCAAAACGATGTTGCAGTTAATATTGGTGATAGTGAAGGTATGGCCTTGGCTGCAGAATCGATTGAGGCATTGACGCAGGAATTTCTGGAATTAAAAGAGCAACTAAAAGAATCTGAGGCATTACTTTATGATTTAAAACGACTACTGCAATTAAAAGATGATGAAATCGCGCTGTTACAAGAACAAATGGCAGAGGAAACTGTTGCAAAGATTGAAGTAGAAGAGTCTGCTGTTGAAAAGCAGGTGCTAGAAGATAAGCTGATAACAGAAATAGCCGAGCCGGTTGTTCAGGAATCTGTTCAGGAAACAGAAGAGTCAGAAGTTGAGGTTGTAGAAGAAACAATAGAAGTTATTGATTTAGAGCCTAACGCGTCTGGTGGCATCATGGATATGGTGCAACTTTATTTATCTCCATTGAATGATATGGTGGTTGGAAATCCACTCTACTTGTTTGTTGCTCTTGGTGTATTAGTACTATTGATTCTTATCGCTATCATTGCGAAATTTAAAAAGATGAAATCTGATTCACAACCAGCATTTAAAGGAGATTTTCCTGAGTTTAATAGTGATGCTGGTCTTAATATTACTGACAATGATTCTAAATCGGAAACAATTTTGCCTGACACTGAAGATGAAACAGCCTTATTACGGGCAGAAGATGATGAGCCTGATGAACCTTATTTGCCTGAAGCGACACCAGTAACAGAAAAGCCTGCCCTAGAACTTGATTTCACTGCAGAAGATGAAGAAGAGGATGTAGATCCACTTCAAGAAGTAAATACCTATCTTGCATTTGAGCAGTTTTATCGGGCAGAAGAGTTAGTGCGTAACGCAATTAACGATGAACCCGACAATGCTGAATTTCACACCAAGTTACTTGAAGTGTTCTATACATCTGGTGATAAAAAGTCTTATGAAGAAGAGGCCAAGGTCTTAAATGAGCTTGTCAATGGCGAAGGTGAACATTGGGATATGGCTGTTGTCATGTGGTCAGAACTTTCACCAAATCGTTCCTTGTTTGAAAAAGGTGGAGATGATGAAAGTGATGTTGCAGAAGACGGTGATGTTTTGGATATAACTTCAGGCGATGACGGAGAAGGCTTATTAGATGTCACCGCTGCCGTTGGTTTAGGCGATAGTGATGAAGCTATAGATGAACCAGAAGAAGATATGCTTGATATTTCAGGCATTAGCACTTATGCGGTTGAAGATGATATTAGTTTAGACCTCGATATCGATTTTGGTGAAGATAATGGACTGGAACTTGATCTCTCTAAAGATGATGGTGCAGACGATGAAATTAGTCTGGATCTCGATAAGGGTGATGATGCTGAAGATGTTCTTAGTCTTGAACTTGACGTATACGATGATGAGTCAATCCAACTTGAACAACCAGACGAAGAAGAATCAGACAGCAATAGCACGGATTTTAATCTATCATTGGATGATGAAATAGCTACTAAACTAGATCTCGCCAAGGCTTATGTTGAGTTAGGGGATAAAGATAGTGCCAAGACAATATTGGATGAAGTATTTGCTGATGGTAATGATGAGCAAAAACAGCAAGCTCAGGAACTTCGGTCTCAAGTCGAATAAATTTTTGAGGTGAAGTTAAACAACACATGATTTGTGTTGTACATATACAATGAAGATTGTCTTAGGTGTAGAATACAATGGTCACAATTATTGTGGCTGGCAGAAGCAAATGATACCTGACACTATTCAGGCTAAGCTGGAAACCGCTTTATCTATCGTTGCTGACTCTCCTGTTGAAACATACTGCGCTGGTCGCACTGATGCAGGTGTTCATGCCACTCAACAAGTTGTTCATTTCGAAACCAATGTGCAAAGAGATAATCACTCATGGGTGTTTGGTGGCAATAGTCACTTGTCAAAAGATATTTCCATAACATGGGCAAAATCTATTGATGACGATTTTCATGCACGCTTTTCTGCTAAGAGTCGGACCTATCAATATTTAATTCTAAATCGTCGTGCCAGACCTGGTGTATGGAATGGTAAAGTAACCTGGGAATGCAGGGATTTGGAATTGTCGAGAATGAAAAAAGCTGCACAGTGTTTAATTGGAGAACATGACTTTACTTCGTTTCGCGCAGTAGCATGTCAGGCAAAAACACCTGTTAGAACGATTCATGAGTTACTTATACAGCAATCAGAACAGTGGTTTCTGATTACTGTAAGAGCCAATGCTTTTCTACACCATATGGTACGTAATATTGCAGGTGTATTGATGACTATTGGCATGGGAAAAGAAGATATTAATTGGGCTGAAGAGGTGCTCTATGCGAAGGATAGAACTGCAGGTGGCGTCACGGCTGCACCTGACGGTTTATATCTGGTTGATGTATCCTATCCTGATAAATATGCTATCCCACATTCAAAAAAATTATTTTTCAGTCTGGGTTTGTCTTAATGATTAACAATCGTGTCAGAGTTAAAATTTGCGGTGTAACTACTCTTGAAGATGCAACTGCAGTCAGTTTAGCGGGTGCAGATGCAATCGGCATGGTATTTTATCAACCTAGCTCGCGTAATATTGATATTGAAATGGCAGCAAAGATTTCGCGTAGTATACCGGCATTTGTTAATCGGGTTGCATTGTTTGTTGACGCAGATAAAAACTTCATTGAAGAAGTATTACAAAGTGTTGCGATCGATACGATTCAGTTTCATGGACAGGAACCAGAAGAGGCTTGCGCTTGTTATAATAAGCCTTATATTAAGGCCTTGAGAGTAAAACAAGGACTGAATATCGATAATGCATTAAAGCAATATGAATCTGCTAATGCTATTCTGCTTGACACTTATGTTAAGGACAAACCGGGTGGGACTGGTCTGGTATTTGATTGGCAGCACTTTCCTACTAATTCTACTAAACCGCTTATTTTAGCGGGCGGTTTGACGCCGGAGAATGTACAATCTGCTATCCGGCAAACTTCTCCATACGCGGTTGATGTGAGTGGTGGCATTGAGCTTAAGTCGGGTATTAAAGATATTCAAAAAGTGACTAAATTTATTAGAGAAGTGAATAATGTCTGAAGAAGTTATCAATCATTCCAATCAGCATAAGCAGACGCTGAAAAATATGCCTGACCGTGCCGGTCATTTTGGTCCTTATGGCGGGCGTTTTGTGGCTGAGACCTTGATGGGGCCCCTGAATGAATTAGAACAAGCCTACTGTCGTTACATCAAGGATTCCGATTTTGTTGCAGAACTTGAACATGATCTGAAACATTTCGTTGGTCGACCATCACCTCTTTATCATGCAAAGCGTTGGAGTGAGCAGTTAGGTGGTGCACAAATCTATTTAAAGCGAGAAGACTTAAATCATACCGGTGCACATAAAGTTAATAATACTGTTGGTCAGGCTTTACTTGCGAAGAGAATGGGAAAACATCGCGTAATTGCCGAAACCGGTGCAGGACAGCATGGCGTAGCAAGTGCAACTGTCGCAGCTCGTTACGGTATGGAATGTGTAGTTTACATGGGTGCTGAAGATATCCGGCGACAATCTATTAATGTATTCAGAATGAAATTACTTGGTGCGACTGTGGTCTCGGTTGAAGCCGGCTCCAAAACATTAAAGGATGCATTGAATGAAGCCATGCGTGATTGGGTGACTAATGTTGATGATACTTTTTATATCATTGGTACTGTTGCAGGACCCCATCCTTATCCTGCAATGGTTAGAGACTTTAACTCTATTGTGGGTAAAGAAGCACGCCGTCAATGCCTAGAGATAAATGATCGTTTACCTGATGCAATAGTTGCCTGCGTTGGCGGTGGTTCCAATGCTATAGGATTATTCCATGAATTTCTTGATGATAATGACGTCGCTATTTACGGTGTAGAAGCGGCGGGTGATGGTATAGAAACCGGACATCATGCCGCGCCTTTAAATGCCGGTAAGCCAGGTGTATTACATGGTAATCGAACCTACTTAATGGAAGATAATTACGGGCAGATTATAGAAACTCATTCAATTTCTGCGGGACTGGATTATCCAGGTGTGGGACCAGAACATGCATGGCTTAAAGATAGTGGTCGTGCAAACTATGTTTCAGTCACTGATACAGAAGCACTACAAGCATTTCACGATTTAACACGTATCGAGGGTATTATTCCGGCGTTAGAATCCAGTCATGCTCTCGCGTATGCTAAAAAGCTGGCTGCCGGGATGACTAAAAATCAAACCATTTTGATAAATCTATCTGGTCGTGGTGATAAAGACATTCATACAGTTGCCACCTACGAGGGTATTACACTTTAAATCAGGAGCAGATTGGTGAATAATCGAGAACGTTTAATGGAAGTCATGTTGGAAAAAGAGATGGATAGACGAGAAATCGCTGGTTTACTCAAGGTTAAACGTGAAGATGTTGATCATTGGCTATTGTCTGGTGAGTCTAAAAACCATCAACCGGTTCCTGATATGGCCATTGAATTACTGGAACTTAAACTTGGTTACAAACAAATAAATTAACTATCCCCGGCCTGAATGGCTATCGACTGACCTTATATTTCTTTTTTTTTATGAACAGAATTGCTGATTGTTTTCAGAACCTTGAACAACAAAATAAAAAAGCCTTAATACCGTTTATTACTGCGGGTGATCCAGATAAAGACATTACTCTGGAGCTTATGTTTGAATTGGTAAAAGCCGGTGCAAATATGATTGAACTGGGCGTTCCATTTTCAGACCCCATGGCGGATGGTCCGGTAATTCAGCGTGCAAGTGAACGCGCTTTGGAACACCATACTAATTCTGATGATGTGTTTGATATTGTTAGCGAGTTTCGTAAGAAAGACGCAACTACACCGATTATACTAATGGGTTATTTGAACCCTATAGAAGTCATGGGTTACAAGGTATTTGCCGAAAAAGCTGAAAATGCTGGTGTCGATGGTGTTCTGGTTGTCGACCTACCTCCAGAGGAATCTTTAGAATTTAGTCAAATATTTCAGAAACATAACATCGCTCAAATCTTTTTGGTATCGCCTACAACGCGACAGGAGCGATTGCAGCGGATCTGTGAAGTTGGTTCAGGCTTCCTGTATTATGTATCTCTAAAAGGTGTTACCGGTAGTAATCGTCTTGATGTGGCTGCTGTTGCACAAAAGCTCGAAGAAATTAGGGCGGTTAGTAAATTACCACTTGGTGTTGGGTTTGGTATTAAGGATGCACAAACCGCTGCAGACGTTTCAGTAATCTGTGATGCAGTAGTTGTCGGGAGTGCATTAGTTGAACGTGTCGAAGAGTATAATGGGGACGCAGCAAGTTTAAAAACAAATATTAATTCGTTTATTCAAGAATTAAGACAGGCAATGGACAAGCAACAGTAAATTATGAGTTGGTTTAAGAAAATATTACCTTCAAGAGTCAAGACAAATAGCAGTAACCGACGAACTGTTCCGGAAGGTCTATGGACTAAATGCATTGCTTGTAATGCAGTGTTGTATCGCGCAGAACTAGAACGAAACTTTGAAGTATGTCCAAAGTGTGACCATCACATTCGTATTGATGCCCGTGAAAGACTGCTCGGCTTCTTTGATGAAGGTACAGCCGAAGAATTATCAGCAGATATGAAACCGGTTGATATATTGAAGTTCCGTGATAATAAGAGATATAAGGATCGTTTGAATACAGCATATAAAGGCACAGGTGAAAACGATGCATTGTTGGTAATGACAGGACGTTTATTGCAAATGCCTGTTGTAGCAGCTGCTTTTGAATTTGATTTTATGGGTGGTTCAATGGGCTCGGTAGTTGGCGAAAAGTTTGTGCGCGCAACTGAAGCTGCTATTGAACAACGTGCACCGTTAGTATGTTTTTCTACCAGTGGTGGTGCCCGTATGCAGGAAGCTTTATTTTCACTGATGCAGATGGCAAAAACTTCTTCTGCATTGGCTGTCCTCAGAAAAAATAAAATTCCATTTATTTCGGTACTGACAGATCCAACCATGGGCGGCGTATCGGCAAGTTTAGCTATGCTTGGTGACATTAATATTGCCGAACCAGGCGCATTAATCGGTTTCGCTGGTCCAAGAGTGATAGAACAAACGGTTCGTGAAACTTTGCCGGAAGGTTTTCAACGCAGTGAGTTTTTATTAGAGCACGGTCAAATTGATATGATTGTTGATCGTCGTGAAATGCGTTCAAAAATACATAACTTATTTTCCATATTGACACATCAGGCAACAGCTAACATTTAATATCCACTTTATGTCGTCTGACAAACCTAAAATTATTCGATGTCAGAAATTAAGTCAGGGGCTTCGCTTTAATACACTAGAACAGTGGTTGACATGGCAGGAAAGTCTGCACTTTACAGCGATAGAGTTAGGTCTCGAACGCTGCCGTAGAGTTGCAAACAACATGAGCTTGTTGAAACCTGCATATAATGTAATCAGTGTTGCCGGAACAAACGGTAAAGGTTCCAGTGTTACCATGCTGGATTTAATCCTGAGAGATGCAGGTTATCGTGTTGGGCGCTATCTATCACCACACCTTTTGAAATACAACGAAAGAATCAGTGTTAATGGTGTAGATGTATCAGATGAAGAGTTGTGTGAATCATTTGACCGTATCGACAGAGCCAGAGGTGATATTTCTTTGACCTATTTTGAATTCGGCACTTTGGCTGCACTTGATATATTTCGTCAACAAGATGTTGATATCGCCTTGCTTGAGGTTGGTTTAGGTGGACGTTTGGATGCCGTCAATATACTTGATGCGGATGCCGCGTTAATCAGTAGTATTGATCTCGACCATCAACAATGGTTAGGCGATAACCGCGAGAGTATTGGTAGAGAAAAAGCAGGAATTTTTCGTAACAAGTCGCCCGCTGTATGTTCTGATCCGAAGCCGCCACAAAGCATTCTCGATTGCGCTAATGCGTTGGGAACACCATTGTATTTATCCGGTGTGGATTTTCATTTTTTCACTAAAGGCGATAGATGGGAATTGCAGAGTGAAGAAAAAACATATAGTGATCTTCCAAGACCTATGCAGTATTCCGATTTCCAACTACAAAATGCTTCCGGCGTAATCATGTTGCTGGAAAAGATTAAGAATAAATACCCAGTTGGCGATGATAATATTAAAAATGGTATGGGTAACTTCCGTTTAAATGGACGCATGCAAATGTTACCGGGAAAGGTGCAGACTATTCTTGATGTTGCCCATAATCGTGAATCGGCGACTGCATTAATTAACAATCTAAAGACAATTCCTTGTATGGGGAAAACACATTTAGTCGTGGGGATGTTAAAAGACAAAGATCATGCTGCTGTCCTGAAAGAGTTAGATCAGGTTGCTGATAGCTGGAGTGTAGTCAGTTTGAAACAGGAACGCGGTTGCGGAGCAGAGGAATTATTAATATCTCTACAAAAGCTAAATATTACCGAGAATATAAATGCTTATGCCGATGTGGCATCAGCACTAAAATCTCTTAAGCAGAACACACACCCTGATGATCGTATAGTGATTACTGGCTCTTTTCTCACCGTGAGTGATGGTTTAATAAGTCTAATTTAGGGTTTGTACAGAATGGATAAACGACCGCATGAACGTCTTGTAGGAGCTACCGTATTGGTTATTTTAGCGGTTATTTTTATTCCCATTATATTAACTGGCCCTATTGAAACTACTAATATAAAAGAGATAAATACTCCTCTTCGGCCAGATGAGCATTTTGAGTCCAAATTAGTTCCTTTAGTTGATCAATCCAGTCAGGTCATTGATGAGGAAAAGGCAGAAACTGAAATGGTTGATTTAGAAGCTGACTCAAAAATAGGTATTATACAAACAGAAACATTGAAGCGTGCTTTACCCGAAGACATTGATGTTGGTCTTTCTGCGTGGATTGTTCAGCTTGGTAGTTTCTCTACATGGGAAAAAGCAGATAAATTAAATACGGATCTAAAAAAAGCAGGTTTTCGTGCATTTGTGGAACCTCTTAAGACTACGGTAAAAACAGTCTATCGAGTAAGAGTTGGGCCGGAATTATTACGTGCAGATGCCGATAAAATTTTGGCAAATATTAAAAGCAAAATGAAACTGGAAGGCATTGTGTTGCGTTATCCGTAATTAAACATGACTAATTTCGATATTATTATATTACTTGTACTTAGCATTCCGTCTATCATCGGTGTTTTCTACGGGTTTTTAAATATTCTTTTCTCATTGTTGTCATGGAGCGTAGCATTTGGCATATCAATGAAACTATTGCCTTACATTTCACCATTACTTAAATCTTATATTGAAACAGATTTATTACGTATGATTGCCGCATTTGTGCTGATCTTTATTATTTTATTAATGCTACTGAGCTTATTAAGTTTCTTTCTAGTAAAACTTCTGGGAAGGGCAGGATTGACAGCAGCAGACAGAATGCTTGGATTTGCTTTTGGTGCAACATTAGGTGCATTGATTGTAGTTGCAGTTGTCTTTCTGGGAGGATTTACCTCAATTCCTCAGGAAAGCTGGTGGCAGGACTCGAAAATGGTAGATCCGTTTCAACGGATTAGTATATGGTGTCGAGGTTTTCTGCCAGAATCTATTATTGAAAGTCATAGTTATCAAATTACTGAAACTGATATAAACCGAGAATTCTAACATGTGTGCAATTATTGGAATCGTTGCAAAAAATCCAGTTAACCAGGCTATATTTGATGGCCTTACTGTTTTACAGCATCGAGGGCAGGATGCAGCTGGTATGGTAACGTGCGACGAAAATAAACTGTATTTACGCAAGGATAATGGTTTTGTACGTGATGTGTTTCATACCCGTCATATGCTCAATTTAAAAGGGAACATGGGCATAGGGCATGTTCGTTATCCTACTGCAGGCTGTTCATCCTCTGCTGAAGCACAACCATTTTATGTTAATACACCCTACGGTATAACACTTGCTCATAATGGTAATTTGACCAATGCAGAATTACTTAGAGAGGATCTCGTGCGCGATGATCTTCGTCATTTGAATACTAACTCCGATTCTGAAGTGTTACTGAATATTCTGGCGAATGAATTAAGTCGTATAGGCAAACTAAGAGATGATTTGCAACCAACTGATATCTTTGAAGCGGTTAGAGGCTTACATCGTCGTTGCAAGGGGAGTTATGCCGCTGTCGCCATGATCACGGGCGTAGGTATTGTTGGTTTTCGAGATCCAAATGGTATTCGTCCAATCATTTTTGGTGAGCGTAAGACCGATATTGGTGGTGAATTTATTATTGCTTCAGAGAGTGTTGCTATAGATGCTCTTGATTTCGAAAGGTTACGAGATATTGAACCTGGTGAAGCGGTATTTATTTCACTTGATGGGCAACTCCATACCCAACAATGTTCAGATAAAATCTCACACAATCCCTGTATATTTGAATATGTTTATCTGGCTCGACCAGATTCAATTATCGATGGAATCTCTGTTTATAAAGCTCGCTTGCGCATGGGTGAAAAGTTAGCACAGAGGATACTCAAATTGAGACCGGATCATAATATTGATGTAGTTATTCCTATTCCGGATTCAAGTCGAACAGCAGCCTTACCATTAGCCAATGTTCTTGGAGTGAAATATGGGGAAGGCTTTGTCAAAAATAGATATATTCCCCGAACATTTATTATGCCCGGTCAAAGTATCAGAAAAAAATCAGTGCGACAAAAGCTCAATGCGATTGAGTTTGAATTCAAAGACAAAAATGTATTACTGGTTGATGATTCTATTGTACGTGGTACGACGTCAAAAGAGATTGTTCAAATGGCACGAGAAGCCGGCGCCAAAAATGTATATGTTGCGTCAGCAGCACCTCCGGTTCGATATCCAAATGTTTATGGAATTGATATGCCATCTGCATCGGAATTAATTGCCTTTGATAAGTCTGCAGAACAGGTTGCTAAAGAAATTGGAGCTGACTGGTTAATATATCAGGAACTAGATGATTTGATTGATGCCTGTCGTCGAGGTAATAAGAAAATTGATGAGTTTGATGATTCCTGTTTTTCAGGAAAATATATTACAGGCGATATTAGTAAAGATTATCTATCTGATTTAGATGAATTACGTAACGATGCCGCTAAAGAGAAACAGGCGCTACTCGAAGATTTAACTGATCTGACTAAAAATAATGATTTTTAAAAAAAACCACAGTCTACGGTAGTAGAACTGTGGTGATAGTTAAGTAGGGGGGGTAGTAACTAAGAAACTTAAATCTGTTTTAATGATTAGGCTGATTTTGAGAAAGGAACAACAATAGATGCTTCTTTAACACTTTTTTCAACCCAAGCACTTACTTCATCTTTACTTTCGTTCATGATATCAACTGTATTACGAGCGATACCTTGTACTTTTTCATTTGTGTCATTTATCAATGATGTTTGACTAGACAGGATATCTTTATAATCTTTTGATTGACCAACCATATCCATCTGTGAGGTAGCACATTCCATCATTAGATTGATGTAGGCCGCTTGTTGTTCTGAAATTTGACTGAGGATGCGCATGTTGATGTCATAAAGCTCTTTCATCGCGTCATAGCTAGACTTGCCTAATTTGTTCATAGTTTCGATTATTTCATTATTCATATTTTTTCTCCTCTACTGAGTATTGCAACGCAGCATTATTGCGTTGCAGCATATGACTATCGTAATGAATTGTCAAACGATATTTAGGAAAAAATAGACGGGAAAAAAAGAAAAAATAATTTATTAAATAATTGATTTTATTAATCTTTTTTGTTAGACGGGTTATTTTGCATAGTCGTTTTGAAAAAATTCTCCTGCATGGATTTCCACGTATCCATATTTTTTTCTGCTAATTCAGCCATAGCACTTAATGGATTGCTCGACAACGCAGATGTGAACTGATCCTGAAATTGCTTTTGTTGATTAACAAATAGATTAATGCTTTGTTGAATATAATCACCCGCCACCGTTTGTACCGAATCACCATAGAAACGAATGATGTGTGAGAGTGCATCCGTAGAAAAAAGCGGGTCGCCATCATCTTCCTGTTCGATAATGATCTGCAGCAAAATAGTACGCGTTAAATCCTCTTCAGATTTGACATCTTTAACAATAAATTCCTTGTTATTAAGCACAAGTTTGCGAATATCTTCCAACGTAATGTATCTACTTTCTTCCGTATCGTACAAACGACGATTAGGATACTTTTTGATAATGCGTTTTTCTTCCATTGTCAAACCTCATTGACTGGACATATACCTACACAATAAGTGATAAATATCTGTCCTACAACTTAATTAATGCATGTGTTGGCCACCGTTCATAGCGAAGTTGGCACCAGTAGTAAAACCTGCCTCTTCAGAGCATAAAAAACTAACCATTGCTGCTACTTCTTCTACGTTACCCAAACGTCCAGCAGGAATTTGAGCAATTATCTTTTCTCTGATTTCTTCAGGTACGGCCATGACCATTTCAGTCGCTATATAGCCAGGTGAGACAGTATTCACAGTAACACCTTTTCTAGCCACTTCCTGAGCTAATGACATAGTAAAACCATGCATACCTGCCTTTGTAGTGGTGTAGTTGGTTTGACCAATCTGACCTTTCTGACCATTTACAGAAGCAATATTGACTATGCGCCCCCAACCACGATCAGTCATGCCCTCTACAACGGGCTGCGTTACATTAAACATACCGTTCAGGTTAATGTTAATAACATCATCCCATTTTTCACGTGTCATTTTTTTCAGAGTCGTGTCTTTGGTAATGCCAGCGTTGTTTACCAGGATGTCGACCGGGCCCAGATCAGCCTCAATCTGTTTGATCATTTCCTGACAACCTTCAGTATCAGTTACGTCGACTTGATAAATCGCAATATCGTAGCCCTGGGCTTTCACTTCTTTTTGCCACTCTTCAGCTTTTTCTTTATTACGATAGTTAGTAGCGACTTTAGCACCACGTTTGGCCAGATCAATACAAATTGCCGCACCGATACCGCCGGTACCACCGGTTACAAGCGCTACTTTTTCTTCTAGATTAGACATATTTCTTACCTCTCAACAGCAAGAGCAACACCTTGTCCACCACCGATACATAAAGTAGCGAGGCCTTTATTAGCGTTGCTGCGTTTCATTTCATGTAGAAGAGTTACCAGTACACGACAACCTGAAGCACCGATAGGGTGACCAATCGCAATGGCGCCACCATTAACATTTACTTTATTGGTATCCCAACCCATGTCACGATTTACTGATATGGCCTGTGCTGCAAATGCTTCGTTAGCTTCGATCAAATCAAGATCATCTACTCCCCAGCCAGCTTTTTCCAGGCAGAGTTTAGATGCAGGGATAGGACCGGTACCCATGATCGCTGGGTCAACGCCAGCAATAGAGTACGCCTTAATTGTGGCAAGTGGCTCAAGGCCGAGTTCTTTGGCTTTTGATTCTGACATGACCAATACTGCTGCTGCACCATCATTTAATCCTGATGCATTTGCTGCCGTTACAGTACCTTCTTTATCAAAGGCAGGACGCAATTTGCTTATACCTTCAGCCGTTACACCTGCTTTAGGAAATTCATCTTTATCAAATACGATTGGATCACCTTTACGTTGAGGAATTTCAACAGGCACAATCTCATCTACAAATTTACCGGCATTAATGGCGGCTTCAGCTTTGTTTTGTGAACCAGCTGCAAATTCGTCCTGTTCTTCACGGGTAATGCCATATTTTTTAGCAATATTTTCTGCAGTGGTACCCATGTGATAGTTATTAAATGCATCCCAAAGACCATCAACGATCATGGTGTCCTGCATTTTCCAGTCACCCATTTTTGCGCCGTTTCTTGAATTTGGCAGGATGTGAGGCGACATGCTCATATTTTCTTGGCCACCTGCGACTACTATTTCAGCGTCACCGGCTCTAATAGCCTGTGCTGCCAGATGAACTGTTTTTAGACCACTGCCACAGACTTTATTGATAGTTAGACATGGAACACTATGCGGTAAACCTGCTTCGATTGCTGATTGTCGAGCAGGATTTTGACCAGAACCCGCGGTTAACACCTGGCCAAAAATGACTTCGCTTACTAGTTCGGGTTTGACATTAGCTCGTTCCAATACTGCAGCAATAACTTTCGCACCTAATACGTGTGCCGGAATGCTGGATAGTGAGCCACCAAAATTACCAACGGCGGTGCGAGCGGCCGAAACGATGACGACGTTATCTGCCATATTATTCTCCTAAAATATGATTGTTTAACGTGAATTAAGGTACGACAAAAAGAGATATACTCTGCTTGTTGCAATGCAACATAATCATTCAGTCTAACAAAGTTAGTTCAGAAGTCCAAATTTCTTATTATTAGCCTAATGATCTGCGAATAATGCAGTTATGTCCACTTATTCCAATATGCATCAGGTTGGTATAAACCGTAGATAAAATCGATGAAGGTTTTTACCTTGGCTGAGAGATAGCGACGATGATGGTAAATTGCAAATATAGGAAGACTTGAGGGTTCATATTCTTCCAGCAATGCGCATAAGCGTCCTGATTGAATATCCAATCCAACCATGTAGGTTGGCAACTGTGTAATGCCACAACCCTGGATGGCAGCAATTCGTAATGCATCGCCATCATTGCACTGTATATCACCACTGATTTTGATGCGTTGCTTGTTTGCAAACTCCCAGTCCAGTTGTGTATTTCGTGGTGAATAGATCATGCAATTATGTTGATAAAGACTTTCTGGTGTTTCAGGTATGCCATGTTCTTCAAGATATTGAGGTGATGCACAAACAACTCGCCTTGCAGATGCTACTTTTCTGGCAATAAATATTGAGTCATCCAATTCGCCTACCGAAAATGCAATATCAATTTCCTCTTCGACTATATCGGGAAAACGATTAGATAATTCGAGAACGGCCTCGACCTCAGGGTAGGTTTTTAAATATGTAGATAATGCACGTGATAAATGAAATGCACCAAATGAAGGTGGAGCCATTATTTTGATCTTACCACTAGGATTTGAATCCATTTGTTTAATAGAGTTTTCAGCAGCCTCGATTTCCGAGAGGATAGCGTAAGCCTTTTCATAATATGCAAGGCCAACTTCTGTAAGGTTGAGTTTGCGAGTTGTGCGATTGAGTAAGCGAACGCCTAATTCGCCTTCAAGATACTGGACATATTTGGATGCCATGGCCTTGGAGATATTTAATTTTTTTGCGGCAGCAGAAAAACTGGCATTTTTGGCGACAGTGGCGAATACCCGCATGCTCATCACTTTATCCATACAATAATTGTTTCCAGTTTAGAAAAAATATTTCAATAAAAACGCTATTGTAAACTATATATTGAGCAATTACCTTAATTGAGAATTTTAAAAAGAGTTTTCATTAGCAGGATGCAAATAACAGTTAACAGTGTCGATACTCCTCTTGTTAGAAACACTGAATCCTACTAAAACATATGGACGTGTTGTTTTTTATATATGAATTGTCCTGCCATCGACACCCAGCGCCGCTTCATGAATTGCTTCTGAAAGAGTAGGGTGAGCGTGAATTGTTCTGGCAAGATCTTCGGCACTACCATCAAACTCCATCGTTACGACACCTTCAGTAATCAACTCTGATGCATTAGGTCCAAAAATATGCATTCCTAGAATTCGATCCGACTGTTTATCGCTAAGAATTTTAACGAGACCATTTGTTTCTGCCATTGCTCTGGCACGACCACTTGCTATAAAAGGAAAAGCACCGACGTTATATTCAATTCCCTCTGATTTAAGTTGCTCCTCAGTTTTACCAACCCAGGCAATTTCAGGCCAAGTGTAGATCACCCACGGTATTGTATCGTAATTCATGTGGCCCGATTTTCCGGCGATACGTTCGGCAACAGCAACGCCTTCTTCTGATGCTTTATGTGCCAGCATGGGACCTCGAACGACATCACCAATAGCATAGACATTTTCATAACTGGTTTGGCATTTATCATTGATCACAATAAAACCACGCTCATCCATTTCCAGCCCGGCTTCTTTTGCTCCAAGACCAAAGGTATTCGGGCTTCTACCTACTGCAACAATTAGTTTATCAAACACCATTTGTTGTTTGCCGTTTTCATCTTCAAAGTTAACAGTAACTTCATGGTTGTTACCACCCGTACCGGTAACGCGAGCACCAAGATGGATATCCAGACCTTGTTGGACTAAAGCCTTTTCAGCTTCAGTAGCGATTTGTTTATCGACAGCAGACAAGAAGTTAGGTAGTGCTTCTAGTACAGTTACCTTTGAGCCCAGTCGATTCCATACGCTGCCTAGTTCAAGACCGATAACACCAGCACCAATAATACCCAGACGTTTTGGTACTTCATTAAATTTCAACGCACCAGTTGAATCGACAATTAATTTACCATCGCATTGAGCTGATGGGATACGAGTAGGTACTGAACCTGTTGCAATAACTATATGTGCAGTTTCAACTACGCTTGCTTCATCATGCGTATCGTGACTAGGTGTGATCTCTATTTGATGTGCATCGATTAATCGGGCTTTACCTTTTAACCACTCAACCTGATTTTTTTTAAATAAACCATTTATCCCCTGTGTAAGGGTTTTAACGATCTTGGCCTTACGCGAGATCATTTTATTTACATCCATGGTCGCACCCGAAATATTAATTCCATGTTCCGCAGCTTCATGTTTGATGTGATGATAATGATGCGATGAATCCAGTAATGCTTTTGAAGGTATACAACCTACGTTAAGACAAGTACCACCCAAAACAGGATTACCATCATCGGAGATCCAGTTTTCTACACAGGCTGTTTTTAAACCAAGTTGTGCACAACGTATTGCTGCAACATACCCACCTGGGCCCGCACCAATCACGACCACATCGTATTTCGTCATAATAAATCCGTGTTAAATAATTATAGTTTTAGTAATAAACGTGCAGGATCTTCCAGCAACTGTTTGATCGAAACAAGAAACTGTACAGCATCTTTACCATCAATAATTCGATGATCATAAGACAATGCGATATACATCATTGGACGAATCACCACATCACCATTCTCAGCAACAGGTCGTTCCTGAATTGAGTGCATACCCAAAATAGCACTTTGTGGTGGATTAATGATTGGTGTGGACAGTAAAGAACCGAAAACCCCACCATTAGTAATTGTGAATGTGCCGCCTGTTAAATCCTCAAGTGATAATTTTCCGCCTCTGGCTTTCTCGCCATAATTTCTGATTTGATTTTCTATATCAGCTAATGACATGGAATCGACATCGCGCAAAATGGGAACGACCAGTCCTCGTGGTGAACTGACTGCAATACCAATATCAAAGTAACCATGATAAACAATATTATCGCCATCGATAGATGAATTAATGATTGGAAATTTCTTTAGTGATTCCACTGCCGCATGAGTAAAGAATGACATAAAGCCAAGTTTCACGCCGTGTGTCTTTTCAAAATCATTTTTATATTTGGCACGAATATCCATTACCGGTTTTAAGTTAACTTCATTAAACGTGGTTAATAATGCATTTTCATGTTGTGCGTTTAACAAGCGCTCTGCGGCACGCTTGCGTAAGCGAGTCATGGGAACAACTTCTCTTGGTCTGTCACTGGTATCCGTCAGCATAGGAATAGGTGCGGGTGTTTCTGCCTGAGGTTTCGCTTCTACAGTTTGCGGTGCAGCGATTTTTTCCGGTGTGGGAATAGGCACCGTTTCTTTTGCCGGCGCGCTAGCGGAAGCTTCTGTTATAGGGATATTACCCAAATGCTTTAGCACATCTTCCTTGGTGATACGATCATTGTTATGTTTGATGTCTTTAGCTGTTAGATTATTTTCTTCAATTAGATTTCTCACAGCAGGACTAAGTTTTGGTAAATCATCCTGTTTATTTTTGCCCATATCCATTTCGGGTAAACTTTGTTGCTCAGGTTTTTTAGATTGTTCAGTTGTAGCCGGTCTTGCCGAAGCTCCGGCTTCAGTATCAATTTTGGCAATGACTTCATCGCTTAATACGGTTTCACCATCTGATTTCAATATTTCTGCTATCACACCATCATTTAGTGCAGAGACTTCAAGTGTTACTTTATCGGTTTCAATATCGATCAGGTTGTCGCCGCGTTTAACCTTATCACCGACTTTTTTTTGCCAGGATAATAATGTCGCTTCTGCAACAGATTCAGCGAGTACGGGAACTTTGACATCTATTAACACGGGCATCTCCTATTATCTGTTATATACCGAATTAGCTTGTTTATGAGAAGTGACTTCCAATTTATCAATTTGCAATGCATCAGACACTAGTTGTTTTTGCTGTTCATTATGCAAAGGCATCAAACCGGTAGCAGGGGAGGCTGAATAAAATCGACCTACATAGCCAAAGGTATGATGCTCTTTTAAACAGCCAATCATGGTACTGCGTGACTGCATGTAATACCAACTGCCTTGATTCTTCGGCTCTTCCTGAACCCAAACCACTTGTTCCAGGTTTGGATAAGATTCAATAATTTCTTTTACATGTTCACGTGGAAATGGATAAAGCTGCTCAATTCGAATAATACCAATATTCGTAATACCACTTTCGCGACGTTGTTCCAGTAAGTCATAATAAACCTTGCCGCTACAAATGAGTAATCTTGTGATTTCGTCCTTGTTTAAATCATCAATCTCATCAATCACAGTGTGAAAATGCCCATTAATCAGATCATTAACCGGAGACGATGACTGCTTTCTACGCAACAAACTTTTTGGGCTCATGACAATAAGTGGTTTTCGATAAGGACGAAGTTGTTGTCTTCTCAATAAATGAAACATTTGTGCCGGCGTGCTTGGATAACAAACTTGCATATTTTGTTCCGCACATAATTGTAGATAACGTTCCAGACGGGCAGAAGAATGCTCCGGACCTTGTCCATCATAACTATGTGGAAGAAAAACTGTTAAGCCACATAGTCGACCCCATTTTGCTTCGCATGAACTAATAAATTGATCAAATACCACCTGGGCACCATTGGCGAAATCACCAAATTGTGCTTCCCATATAACCAGTGCATTAGGTTCTGCTGAACTATAGCCATATTCAAATGCTAGTACTGCTTCTTCTGATAAGGTTGAGTTAATAACCAGGAAGGTTGGTTGCTCAGGATTAATATGTTGTAGTGGCAAATAAGTGCGACCATCTTCCATATTGTGAATTACAGCATGACGATGAAAGAAAGTGCCTCGACCACTATCTTGTCCAGAAATACGAATTGGATAACCTTCATTAAGCAAAGAAGCATAAGCCATATTTTCTGCATAGCCCCAATCTATAAGCATTTCACCATTACCCATCATGCGTCGCGATTCCATGATCTTTGTAACCGCAGGATGTAATTTGAAATCATCAGGTAATGTTGTAATCGCTGCGGTGAGTTTTTTTACGCTGTCCGCGCTAATCGTTGTTGTATATGCATCGTCCCAATTTGTCTCTTTAAAACGGGAATAATCGATCATAAATTTAGGATTAGGGTTATCAGCAAATGTACCGGCAACTCCGCGATTACTTTCTAATGAGTCTATATATTCTGTGGCAATGACATCAGCTTCTTCTTGACTAATGATACCTTCATCTATGAGTCTGTCTGTGTGTAATTTTCTAACACCAGGGTGTTTACGCACATGCTGATACATGATCGGTTGTGTTGCCATAGGTTCATCAGCTTCACTATGTCCATGTTTGCGATAGCAGATCATGTCAATTACCACATCTTTGTTAAATTCCATTCGATATTCGAGCGCTATTTTACTGACTAATACGACGGCTTCCGGATCGTCACCATTCACATGAAAAATTGGTGCCTGCACCATCTTTGCGACATCGGTACAATACAGAGAAGAACGGGAATCCAGCGGATCACTTGTGGTAAAACCAATCTGGTTATTTACAATAATATGAACAGTGCCGCCCGTAGAATAACCGCGTGTTTGCGATAGGTTAAATGTTTCCATTATGACACCTTGTCCTGCAAACGCTGCATCACCATGTATTAATATTGGTAACACTTGATTTCGTTCCAGATCATTTCGTCTTTCTTGTCTGGCGCGAACAGAACCTTCGATTACCGGGTCGATAATCTCAAGGTGCGATGGGTTGTAGCCAAGTGCTAAATGTACAGTTCCACCAGGCGTCGTAATATCAGATGAATACCCCATATGATATTTAACATCACCCGAACCTTTAAGCGTTTCTAAAATCTTGCCTTCAAATTCGTCAAATAATTCACTCGGTTGTTTGCCAATGGCATTTACTAATACATTCAGTCGACCACGATGCGCCATGCCCATTACAATTTCCTTAATACCGATACAGCCGCTTGATTGAATTATTTCATCCAGTGCAGGAATTAAAGACTCACCACCTTCCAGTGAAAAACGTTTCTGCCCAACGTATTTTTTATGCAGATATTCTTCCAGTGCATTTGCGTCAATGACACGATCAAGCACACGAATACGTTTTTCCTTGTCGAAATTTGGTGTCGAGAGACATTCTTCGAGACGCTTTTGAATCCAGCGTTTTTGTTCGGTTTCATTGATGTGCATATATTCCGCACCGATAGAACCGCAGTATGTCTTTTTAATAATATGAACAATCTCTCTCAAGGTGATTTGATCTGGCGCAAACAAAGAACCTGTGTTGAATGTTTTATCCATATCCTCTTCAGTCAAGCCATGGAACGCAGGCTCCAGTTCCTGAATAGCTGGGCGCTGATATTGACCCAATGGATCAAGATTGGCTTGCCTGTGACCATTAAAACGATGAGCATTTATCAATTGTAAAACGGCAGTTTGTTTCTGATGCGCCATCGCTTCTGCAGCAGGTGTAGAGCTGGAAGTATGACCATAACGTCTGGAAATATTTTTATAGGCTTGCTGAATAGGTGTGTGCGCAATATCTGAAGCGCCACCATCCTGTATGGAATCGAAATAGGCATGCCAGGCCGGATCGATGGAATCTGGCTTATTTAGATAAGATTCATATAGATCCTCAACATAAGCGGCATTGCCACTGTATAAATAGGAATCAATTACTTCTTTCATATGTCATCCTTACAGGGAAGTCTTTTAGTCAACAGCTAAAAAATTCATCAAAAAGCTAAAAACTTTTATTTACCTTATTGTTTAAATGTATGAATTAATATATCAAGTATAACTATAAGATTTTCTATCGTTATTTCCTACCTGAAATTCCTAGTTTTTGTTCAGAAAAATTAATTTTATGCATAAATTAGTCCTATTTTCATTCCTGCTCTTGCTGCACTGCCACTTCGAGCTGTATGCTAGTCGACCTTTTTAAAGTTATAACTATAAATTTGTATTTTTTAGGGAGAAGTTCCATGGCTGATACGGTAACTATTACCGATAATCGTTCGGGAAAAGAAGTTGAGTGTCCAATCATGACAGGCGTGTATGGCGCCCCTGTTATCGATACTAAAGCACTATACAAAGAACTTGGGATGTTTACATTTGACCCAGGTTTTGTCACCACTGCATCTTGTAAAAGTGCTATAACCTATCTGGATGGTGAAAAAGGCATTTTATTGCATCGTGGTTACCCAATCGACCAACTTGCACAAAATAGCTCATATCTTGAAGTTTGTTATTTACTTTTATATGGTGAGTTACCTAATCAAACTCAATTTGATGAGTTTCGCGCCAATCTTAATAAACGCAATATGGTGCATGAGCATCTCGAACGTTTTTACAATGGTTATTTATATGATGCACATCCAATGTCTATGCTGATTGGCGTTACTGGTGCGTTGTCGTCTTATTATCATGAAGCAATGGATATTAACGATCCTGTGGATCGCGAGCTGACCGCTATTCGTGTAATTGCAAAAATGCCTATTTTAGCAGCGCATTGTTATAAACATTCTGTTGGTCATCCTTTTGTTTATTCACGTGACGATCTGGGCTATGTCGAAAACTTTTTAAATATGATGTTTTCTGTACCTATGCGCGAATATGAGCCAAATCCGATTGCTGTTAAGGCATTAAATCTGATGTTAATTTTGCATGCGGATCATGAACAAAATGCTTCAACCTCGACTGTGCGTCTTGCCGGTAGTGCAGAAGCCAATCCGTTTGCCTGCATTGCTGCTGGTATTGTGACTTTGTGGGGACGAGCGCATGGCGGAGCAAATGAAGCAGTACTGAACATGCTGGCTGAAATTGAAGATGTTAAGAATATTCCTAAGTTTATTGATAAGGCTAAAGACAAAGATGATCCTTTCCGTTTAATGGGTTTTGGTCATCGTGTTTATAAAAACTATGATCCTCGTGCGACGATCATTCGTCAGGTTTGTCATGACTTGCTGAAAGAAGTTGATACCGTTGATCAACCATTGCTGGATATAGCAATGCGTCTGGAAGAAATTGCATTAAAAGATGAATATTTCATTGAAAGAAAACTGTATCCAAATGTGGATTTCTATTCTGGTATTATTCTTAAGGCACTTGGTATTCCTACTTCAATGTACACAGTAATGTTTGCTTTAGCGCGTTCAGCAGGCTGGATTGCTCAATGGCTGGAAATGATGGATGACCCTTATTTCAAGATTGGTCGTCCTCGACAGCTTTATGTTGGTCACGAAACACGTGACTATGTGCCAATAGATAAACGCTAGTCTTCAATTAAAAAATTAACAAACATATTATTAAGGAGTCAGTTTGATGAAAACTCCCGTTAGAGTCGCGGTGACTGGTGCTGCCGGTCAGATAGGATATTCATTATTATTCCGTATTGCTTCTGGCCAAATGTTAGGTGCAGATCAACCAGTTATATTGCAATTACTTGAAGTCGCGCCAGCAATGCGCGCGCTGGAAGGTGTGGTCATGGAAATTGATGACTGTGCTTTTCCTCTTGTTGAAGGTTTTGTTCTGGCAGATGATGCTAATGTTGCATTTAAAGATGTCGATTATGCATTGTTAGTAGGTGCCAGACCTCGTGGTCCTGGTATGGAACGTAGCGATTTGCTTGAAGCGAATGGTGGTATCTTTAAGGTGCAAGGTAATGCACTTAATGATAATGCCTCGAGAGATGTGAAAGTGTTGGTAGTCGGTAATCCTGCTAATACCAATGCGCATACAGCAATGTTGAGTGCGCCTGATTTAAATCCAAGAAACTTTACTGCAATGACACGTCTTGATCATAATCGTGCATTAGCGCAGTTAGCTGCAAAAACTAATAATAAGGTTGATGATATTTCACAGATGACAATTTGGGGTAATCATTCGACAACACAATTTCCTGATATTAGCCAGACTAGAGTTGCAGATAAATCAGCTAAAGATATGGTTGATTTTGATTGGTACAAGGATGAATACATTCCTCGTGTTGCAAAACGTGGTGCTGAAATCATTGATGCTCGTGGTGCATCCAGTGCAGCATCTGCGGCTGCAGGTGCTATCGATCATATGCGTGATTGGGCATTAGGAAGCAGAGAAGGTGATTGGGTAAGCATGGCAGTACCTAGTGATGGTAGTTACGGAATACCTGAAGGTTTAATGTTTTCTTTCCCATGTACTTGCAAAGATGGTGACTACAGCATTGTTCAGGGACTGGAAATAGATGAGTTTGGTCAAAAGATGTTAGACATAACTCAAAAAGAACTTGAAGAAGAAAGAGATGCTGTTGCTAAAATCTTATAATCGGTTTTTGTAATTCAATATAAATAAGGCCGCAATCGCGGCCTTATTTATTAGCGTAATGAAATAACCTGCCAATTCTCCTGATTAGCTTTTTCTTTTAGTTTTTCATCCGGATCTACGGCAATGGGATGGTCAACTTTTTTTAATAGCGGAATGTCATTATGTGAGTCACTATAAAACCAGGTTTCTTCTGGCTGTTTGCCATGTTGTGCCAGCCAATGTTTATAACGAGTAACTTTACCTTCTGCAAATGAAGGTGTGCCAGAGACTTCACCGGTAAATTCACCATCAATCTTTTCCGGTTCACAAGCAATTAGTTCATCAATACCAAAAATTGTAGCAATAGGTTCGGTTAGGAATCGATTTGTTGCAGTAATAATTAATAATTCATGACCTTGTTGCCGATGTTTATCAACCTCTTTTAATGCTTTATCCAGTATCAACGGTTTAATTTTTTTTGTCATATAATCTTCACGCCAGGAAAGTAATGTCTGGTAATCGTTATCAGCAAGAGGTTTTAGCTGAAAACGCAGAAAGGCATAGATATCAAGTTGACCATCCATATAATCCTGATAAAACTGATCATGACCTGTTCTATATAGTTCAGAATCAACTTGTTTTATCTCAATCAGATAGTCACCCCATAAACAATCACTGTCACCGGCAATCAGCGTGTTATCAAGATCAAAAATAGCGAGTTTCATAATTTACAACGTTATTAATAATATAAGGGCGATAGTCTAGGGGCTTTATTTTTGATAGCAAGCTGGATTGCAGATTGATACTGATTGTAAGAGAATTAGGCTAATTTGAAGTAAAAGGTAAATAACGTGATTGATTCCGAAGGCTTCCGAGCGAATGTTGGCATAATTCTCTCAAATAAAGAGGGTAGAGTGTTTTGGGCCAAACGTTTGGGTATGGATGCCTGGCAATTTCCTCAAGGTGGTATAAAGAAGAATGAAACGCCTGAAGAAGCGATGTATCGTGAATTGGAGGAGGAGATAGGTTTATTGCCTAATGACGTTGAAATCATTAGTGCCACTGATGAATGGCTACGCTATTGGTTACCGAAACGTTTTATTCGTCACAATGCCTATCCGCTTTGTGTTGGACAGAAACAAATCTGGTTTTTACTAAAGCTGGTTTCCGATGAAAGCAAGGTGAATTTGGAAAGTGCCGGACAACCAGAGTTTGATTTATGGAAATGGGTCGATTTCTGGTATCCAGTTAACGAAGTAGTCTCATTTAAGCGAAATGTTTATGAACAGGCATTAAATCAACTAGCCCCGTTTATACTTCCAGAGGGTAAACTTAAACGCACAATGTTTTAATTTTATCTTGGCATAGCCATAAAACGCATAATATTTCTCAAAATACGATTTGCATTGCGGTTGCTGATACCACTTACATAATAACTACCAAATTCTGGCGGATAACCCCAACTGACAATTAAATTATGCAATTCTTCAAGTACCAAGACACAATGTTTCATAGCATGATCTGCGACGACGCGTGCATCAGCCTGTTGTTGAATTTGTTCAAGTGAATATTCTGTCATACATTCTTCATGTTTGACGCCATATACACGTGCTTGAGCATACTCTTCGGTGGTCATATTGTCCGGGTCTTTATAATCTCCAGCCAAAACAGGACTGATGATAAAAGTGAAAAGCAAAATAAGGCTGGCTGGTTTAATCATAATATTGCTGTCTCAATATAAAGGTTTCAATTTAGAGTAACTTTATCATGAAAGTTTCCGATTTTCTTAATGCTGATTTAAGCACGCCTTGTTATGTTTATGATCAGGCAATAATATTGGATGTGCTCGATAAGATTAATGCGCTAACAAGTAGGGTAGATATTAAAACACTTTATTCTATCAAGGCTGCCAATAACATTCGTTTACTTGAATTTATTCGACCATATGTTAGCGGTTTTTCATGTAGTTCATTGTATGAATTAATGTTAGCGGATGAAATCCTTGAACAGGGACAATCCAGACATTTGACTACGCCGATTTATAAGGACTATGAATGGCAAACTATTCAAACACTGGCTAATTACGTCAGTATAAATTCTATTTCTCAATGGCAGCGTTTTAGTAAAAATAATTTGATTAGTGCCGGTTTAAGAATTAATCCAGAGCAGTCTTTTGCCAGAGACATTCGTTATGATCCATGCCGTGTTGATTCCAAATTAGGTGTCAATAGAAATCAGCTAGTTCAGGCATTCAACGATTCAATGGTATCTGTCGATAAAATTGAAGGCATCCATTTGCATAATAATTGTGAATCAACGGATTTTGGACAGTTACAGCAGTCAGTAAATATTGTACTAACTATTCTTGATGAGTTTTCTATAAAGCCACGATGGTTAAATCTGGGAGGCGGTTATTTATTTCACAATAGTAACTGTGATGAATTAATAACTATTGTGAATGAAATTCGTACCAGATTTGATGTTGATATCTTTATTGAACCTGGCAAGGCGATTGTCGGACATGCCGGATATATTGTTTCCCGAGTGGTTGATATTATAAACGGTGAAAATAAAAAAATAGCCATACTTGATACGACGATTAATCATTTGCCTGAAGTATTTGAATATCAATATCGTCCTAACATTTTAAATTCGCAAAATGACAATGGTCATGAATATCGTTTGGCAGGTTGTAGTTGTTTGAGTGGTGATTTATTTGGTGATTATTACTTTGCAGAGCCATTAAACAGGGGTGATGTTGTCGTCTTTAATTCAGTCGGCGCGTATATGCAGGTGAAGGCAAACTGGTTCAATGGAATTAATATGCCAGCAACATATTTGACAGATGAAAACAAACATTTTGAGTTAATCATGCAGTATGATTATGCTGATTTCAGAAAACGCTAAATTTACAGTTTTATTTCACAGTGAAATAGTCAAGCTATGACAGGAAGATTAAAGAATGCTTACTGAAGTCAGAGTAATTTATCTGGCTTTCCTGAAGATATGCTTGTTTAAGATTAAGCCGCAGGATATTCCAGTATCATCAAGTCTGTTGGCAATGACTATTGTTACCTATGCCATTGTGACCATGTTTTTACTTCTTGTGAGGGAAACAGTTGCCCAGGCGATTATGATGACCTTGCTTGAGGTCTCGATATTATTTGGTTTTATTTATATCTTATTGCGACTAGTTAAAAAGCCGGAGCGAAGTTTGCAAACCTTATCAGCTTTATATGGTACCGGCACAATTCTCAGTCTTATTGTCTTGCCGTTATATTTTATTATTAGCATGTATGATCAACAGCCTGTAAATCCGAATGTTATATTTTCTTTACTACAGTTTCTTTTGATCAGTTTAACCATATGGAATATCACCGTGATGTCCTACATCATGCGGCATTCATTTGAAGCAGGCGTATTTACCAGTGTGATGCTGGCGATTAGTTACATGTGTATTGTATTAAGTATGTCAGCATTTCTTTTTACGACAGAAGGCGTCAGTTAATGCATATTCATATTCTGGGAATTTGCGGTACATTCATGGGCGGTATCGCGCAAATTGCAAAAAGTCTCGGTCACAGGGTCACAGGGTCAGATCAAAATGTCTATCCTCCTATGAGCGATCAGTTACAGGGAATGGGGATCGAGTTGCAGGAAGGTTATCTGGCAGAACATCTTTTACCAGCTCCCGATATTGTGATTATCGGTAATACGATTTCCAGAGGGAATGCCGCACTTGAATATGTGTTGGAAAATCGCTTGCCATATTATTCCGGCCCGGAGTGGTTATATCGCGAAGTATTAATTAATAAACATGTTCTGGCAGTTTCTGGCACTCATGGTAAAACCACTACCACGACTATTTTGACCTGGATATTGGAATATGCGGGCAAGCAGCCCGGATTTTTGATTGGTGGTGTAGCCGAAAACTTCGGTCTGACAGCGCGAATAACCGATAGTGATTATTTTGTTATCGAGGCAGATGAATACGATACGGCGTTCTCTGATAAGCGATCAAAATTTGTTCATTATCATCCAAAAACCCTGATCATGAATAATCTTGAGTTCGATCATGCTGATATCTTTCATGATATTGACGCTATCAAGCGACAATTTCATCATTTAGTCAAAATCATGCCCGCATCTGCGCAGATCATTTATCCAGCATTTGATAAGGAAATATGTTCGGTATTAGATATGGGCTATTGGTCTGAAACCGTCAGTTTTGGTGATGAGAACGCTGATTGGCATCTGTTACAAACCGCAGAAGATTTCACAGAATTCAATATAGAAACAAAAGATGGAAAGCGGGCTACAGTCGACTGGTCGCTCTTGGGTAAACATAATGCTAACAATGCGCTGGCGGCAATTATGGCGGCTCACTATATTGGCATTGATGTCGACACTTCAATAGAGGCATTAAAGTTATTCAAGTCGGTTAAGCGCCGTCTGGAATGTATCTATCGATCTGAAGCAGTCACGTTATACGATGATTTTGCACATCACCCAACAGCGATAGAAACTACATTGCAGGCACTTCGTTCTCATGTTGGTGAGAAAAGAATAATAGCCATTATGGAACCACGTTCAAATACGATGAAGATGGGGATTCATAAAGATACTCTGGCTAATTCCCTGAAGATTGCAGATGTAGTAATTGTATTTCAATCCGATGCTGTAAAGTGGGACATGCGCCAGCATATGGATGAACTCGGTGATAAATGTCAGGTCTTTACTGATATAGACGAGATAGTGTCAACGGTAAAATCACTGCATCAACATGGTGATCATATTGTTTTGATGAGTAATGGTGGTTTTGGTGGTATTCACAAAAAGTTAATCGAATTATTTAGTCATGAATGAAATCGCAATCTTTCCATTAAATGTTGTTGTATTTCCGGAAGGGGAATTACCGTTGCGACTATTTGAGCCGCGTTATCTGGATATGGTTAAACGTTGTATGCGTAAGGATATTGGATTTGGTATATGTTTAATCAGTAAAGGAAACGAAGCGGGTGTGCCTGCTGAGATAAATCTATTTGGTACCTATGTTCGAATTATTGATTGGGAACAATTACCGGGTGGATTGCTAGGTATTACCGTTAAAGGTGAAAAACGCTTTCGTATAGAATCAAGCTGGCTACAGGATGATAATTTAAGAATAGCGGATATAACTTATCTTGACGAAGATGATGATATTATTCCGGAAAACTATCAGGGATTTTCTGAACTACTAAAACAAATCGCCGAACGCTATGAACTTGAGATTGCTGATGAAGAAGAGCGTTTTGAAAAAGCAACCTGGGTGAGCGAGAGACTGGCAGAAATATTACCTTTTGAACTTTCTATGAAACAAACATTGCTGGAAATGGATAAACCATTACAGCGTTTCGATTTAATGCAGGCTTTACTGGAAAAGGTAGAAGCAGGAGAGTTTAATCAGATTTGATTAAGCAATAAATGTTGCTGAATCCGGTTCATCAATAATAGGGTTAGTTAACTTACCGATTTTCTCAATTTCTATGGTCACAGTATCACCGACATGCATGTAACCACTCGGTTTCATCTTTACGCCGACACCACTACTGGTCCCCGTTGCAATTATATCTCCCGGTTCTAGTGTTATGACCTGAGATAAATAATGCACAAGAAAATAACAATCATAGATAAGATGTTTAGTATTTGAGTCCTGACGTTTGTCATTATTAACCCAGGTTTTAATATCCAGTTTATGTGGATCGCCAATCTCATCACGGGTAACTATCCAGGGACCAATCGGACCATGTGTGTCGAATGATTTTCCAAGCGTCCAGGTATGTGAGCGCATTTGCCAGTCACGTACGCTAACATCATTCACAATCGTATAACCGGCAATAACTTCTTTTGCCTGTTCTAAAGTAACATTACGGCAACGTTTACCAATAACCAAACCAAGTTCACCTTCATAGTCGAGTTTTTCTGAAACCTTTGGCAAATGAATGGGTGCTCCAGTGCCAATGACACAACTATTTTGCTTATTAAAAAAGGTTGGATATTCAGGTTTATCCAATCCGGTTTCGGCAATGTGATCTGCGTAGTTTAGCGTGACACCGAATAACTTATCTGGCTTGAGAATAGGAGAGAGAATTTCAATATCATCAATATTGATACGGTCTGCATCATCATTAAGTATTTCCTGCATAGACTGAATAGCAGTAGCACCATCGGATAAAAACTGTTGCATACCTTTATCGTGATGATATGCCTCTGGGGCAGGACAGATACCCTGTGCATCTAAAACACCAACTTGAATACTGTCTTGATAACGATATGTGAGTAGTTTCATGATGAGAATCAGTTATTTTTAACCAATTATATCAATTGCCGCTTTAATAAAAAATCGTTCATGAGCAATGCTTTTGTGAATTAACCAATTTCTCTCTAATAGAAATTCTTTAAGTTTATTTTGAAAAGACTCAGGGCATGAATCATCTTTTTCGACTATGTTGACAGCTCTGCCTCGAGTATAAGAACGATACTTTTCTAAAAGTAGAACAGCCTTTACCTTTAACTTTGCTTTTTTTAATACAATAGAATGACTGAGAGCATTTTCTACGTATTGAATAGCGCATACAGACTCGCCAACTAAGAAATATAGGTTTAGCTCTTGTTGTGAAGCTGTTTTAAATCTGGATTTCTTGTCCACTTTGAATCCTTACAAAATATTTTCCATGTTCTACAATTAATTGTTTGCAAATGCTAACTTGTCAGTTGTCTTATGTTTACTTAGGGCTGTCAGTTTTATTATAAGGTAATATATGGTTTATTTAATTTTTGGCTTATTTTATTATCTAATTTGTTGAAATAATTAATAATAAGTCAGTTGAACAAAGAAAAACGCTCGCTTATATTTTCTAAATTATGGGAACAGAATCCTAATCCCACTACTGAGCTCGTCTACAATTCGCCATTTGAATTATTAATTTCGGTGATCCTTTCTGCACAGGCGACCGATGTTAGTGTAAACAAGGCAACGAAACCATTATTTAAGTTTGCCAACACACCTGAAGCGATTCATGCGCTTGGGCTAACTAAGTTGAAACACTACATTAAAACCATTGGCCTTTATAATAATAAGGCGAAGAATATTATCGAGACCTGTAAAGCACTTATAGATGAGCATGATAGTGAGGTGCCACAGGATAGAGAGGCATTAGAGAAACTTCCCGGGGTGGGAAGAAAAACGGCGAATGTGATATTAAATACGGCGTTTGGTGAACCTACTATCGCAGTGGATACACATATCTTCAGGGTGTCGAATCGTACTGGAATTGCGCCAGGCAAAAATGTGCTGGATGTTGAAAAGAAGTTATTAAAACTTGTTCCGGATGAATTTAAAAAAGATGCGCACCATTGGCTGATTTTGCATGGACGCTATACTTGTATCGCTAGAACCCCGCGTTGTGCTAGTTGTGTTATCTTTGATGAATGTGAATGGCGACCCAGATTTAAACAGGCAGAGAAAGACAATTAAGCATTATGTTATTTAATAATCGAGATGAAACCCGCAAGGTCTTTTTTTCTGTATGGCAGAAAGTGCAGGTTGGGAAACAGCTTGAACCAATGGAGTCGATTATTGCCGATGTTATTAATCTGCACCCCGAGTATCAGAAAGTATTGGAAGACGAGGAAGAGGGTGTATTATCTGAATTCAAACAAGAGCAGGGGATGACCAACCCTTTCCTTCATATGGGATTGCATATTGCATTGCGTGAACAATTGGCAATGAATAAGCCCGACGGGATAAAACAAATATATGAGCAACTTAGCAGACAATACCCGGATATTCATCAGCTTGAGCACAGTATGATTGATTGTCTGGCAGAAGCATTGTGGTTGGCGCAACTAAACAATACATTGCCAGATGAAAAACAATATCTCGACAAACTAAAACGATTACTAAACACATGAGCCGCAATGTCTATGATTTGTTAACCTCGAAAAAGGGGCACTCTCTTGAAGAACAGCTCGCTTTACTTGCAGACATCTCACAAAGTTTTTCCAGTTCATTATATATAGAAGATACATTTCAAACTGCGATTATGCGTTTTATGGAATATATGGACGCGGAAGCAGCTTCTATTTTTTTATTACAAGGAAATAATAAAGAACTTGTGTGTATGGATTGTGCCGGTCCTTTTGATATAACCGGTTTAACGTTTGCAGCCAATCAAGGTATTGTTGGTAAAACGATTCAAACTCTTAGTTGCCAGTTAATTAGTGATGTTTCGAAAAACCCGGATTTTTCTAAAACCATTGATATTGGCACTGGTTTTCAGACCCGTTCAATATTATGTGTGCCCTTAATCGTCAATGAACAGTGTATTGGTGCGCTTGAGTTATTGAATAAAAAGAATGGCAAATTATTCGATGAAGATGATCGTCATCTATCTGTCGCACTGGCATCAGCAGCGGCGCTGGCGATTAATAACTCGAAAATGGCAGAAGCATTACTTGAGCAGGAACGAATGCAAAAGGAACTGGAACTTGCCAGAGATATTCAGCTGGATTTATTGCCGGAAATGGATAGTGATTTTCCTATAAATAGTATCAATGTGCCTGCATATGAAGTGTCAGGTGATTTTTATGATTTCTTTAAACTTGATGATGGTCTGATCTATTTTAATCTCGCCGATGTGTCAGGTAAGGGAATGAATGCGGCTTTATTGATGGCACGTGCAAGCAGTTTATTACATCATCTGGCAAAATGTATTGATGATCCTGGCGAACTTTTAGCGCGAGTAAACGATGAATTATGTGAAACCATTTCGCATGGTATGTTTATTACGATTGTTTCCGGCTTCATTGATACAGAAACCTGCATTATCAAATTTGCCAATGCCGGTCATCAACCACCACTATTTCATCATGCATCTGGTGATTTTGAAGAGATTCAAGCAGAAGCACCTCCCCTTGGAATATTACCCGGTGCAGAGTTTCCGGTAACGGAAATCAAATTGAATGATGGTTGTATTTATTTATTTACTGATGGCGTAACAGAAAGCATGGATGAGTCCCATCATGCATTGAATGTCGATGGTTTAATTAATTTGATTGAGAACAACAGTAAGAAAGTCGCCTCTAAACGACTTGAAGATATTGTTGCCAGTATTCGTGATTTGGAGTTAAAACAGCGCGATGATATCACCATGATGGTGATTGAATGTTGCAAGCATAAATAATGGAAACCTTGTTTGAAATTCGTTTTCCGGCTTGTCCTGACAGATTGTGCATGATCCGTTCAATGGTCAGAAATACTGCGCGAGTTTGTGGCTGTAGTTCAGATCTGGCAGAACATTTAGTTATCGCTGTAAACGAGGCATGCATGAATGTGATTCAACATGCCTATCAGGGAGATGAACAGGGTGAAATCATTTTAAAAATGCTAAATAATGAAGGCAGCTTATATTTTAAACTATATGATTATGCGAACCCGGTTAATCTTGAAGATATAAAGTCTAGAGATTTGAATGATTTGAGGCCAGGGGGATTAGGTATAAATTTTATTAATGACATTATGGATGAATGTCATCGGGGACATTTGGATGAGGGTAAAGGAAATTACCTCGAGATGATTAAAAAAATAACATAGATAAATAGGGTTCCCATGGATATTAATATCACAAAATATGATGATTTTTCTGTTGTTGAATTAGTAGGTGATGTGGATCTTTCTTGTTCTCCCGACGCACGTACGCAAATTCTGAAAGTGTTAAATAATGAGACTGATTTAGCCGTAAATCTCGAAAAAGTGACTTATATTGATAGTTCAGGTATTGCCAGTCTGGTAGAAGGCTATCAAATAGCCAAAAAGAAACAATTGAGCTTTGCTCTGGTGTCAGCAAGTCCGGCAGTAATGAGTGTCCTAACATTGGCAAGACTAGATATGGTGTTTCCAATGTTTGCCAATCTCGAAGAATACAAAGCTAATCAAAGTGCATTAAAAAACCGGCGTTAGTCGTTTTTTTATAAAAATTGCTCAGAATTAGTTAGCAGATGAAAACCCCATTTTAATGCCTGCTAATACAATCAAATCACTATCTTTTAATTGATAAGCTTTGCCACCAATCGCTTCACCATTAACCTAAGGATGACGTTTGCCATCGCTAATTCCTATCCCCATTTAATAAAGCGCAAACGCCGGTATTATTGAATGTAGGCAATTGTTTATATTTCTTGAGAAATTTAAGGAAGTTCTGATTACCTTAAGAGGTAGATTATCTTTCAAGATAGTCAATTTTGCCGGTTTTGTCTTTCCAGTCATCTGCGTTATCCAGAGGACTTTTCATTTCATTAATAACAGGCCATTCTTGGGAGAGTTCTGCATTGAGCTCAATAAATTCCCGCTGATTTTCTGGTACATCTTCATCAGACATGATGGCTTCTACCGGGCATTCAGGTTCGCAAAGTGTGCAGTCGATACATTCATCAGGGTCAATCACCAACATATTGGGACCTTCATGAAAACAGTCTACCGGACAGACTTCTACACAATCAGTATATTTACACTTTATACAACTTTCTGTAACGACAAATGGCATCGAATTTACCTATATTTATTTCTTAATTTATTGAAAGTGCGCATCATACTAGTTCCTGCTGCAGCACAAAAGCCTTAATTATCGTTACGCAGCAGTTCGGAGATTTCATCTGCCAGCGCAGTGCCTTTACTGAATTCGGCGATAGAGATTTGTTGTTGATGCAAGGCATTCATAAGCTGTATCTGTATTGTGTTGGCATCACTATCCTTACAAAAGATTTGGATTTTCCTAGAGTCTTTGATGTCCACTTCAATTCGCTCTATGTTATTAATTTGCTTAAATATATCATTGATATTAGAGGGGGCATTCTGCTCAAGAAAGATACGGAAACACTGGCTTACACGCTTTAATTCTCCAACCGAGGTCGTTTTAACAAGTTTTCCCCGATTTAGCACAACGATCTGTTGGCATATTCCCTCGATTTCTCCCAGATTATGTGAACTGATCATTAGACGATGATCAGCTGCAAGTTGTTTTAATAGCAGGTGTATATCATTAACGGCAACGGGGTCCAGACCCGAGGTTGGTTCGTCCAACATGATTAATTCGGGTTTGCCGATTAATGCCTGCGCCAACATGACTTTTTTTCGTTGACCAAAACTTAACGTTTCGGGGTATTGTATAGCCAGTGGCATGATATTGATCAGTGACAACACACGCTCGGTTTCGGTTCTTGCGGAAGCACGTGAAAAACCCTGCAGGCGCGCGAAATGACATAGTTGATGAAAAACGCTGATACTTCTGAACATGTTGATATCTTGGGGCAGGATGCTGATTCTGCCTTTCAAATTCTCACTATGCGCAGATTTACCAAATATTTTGATATCACCTTTAGTTGGCCGTGTAAATCCGCACAACAGTGCAAATAAGGTTGATTTCCCGGCACCATTCGCACCGACCAGACCAGTCGGTTCATTACCTATTAGTTCAAGATCTAATTCATCCAGCGCTTTAAGGCTGCCGTAGTGTTTTGATAATGAGTGGCAGGTAATCATGGCTATTAAATATCCTGTCTCTCAAAACACCAACAGGTCAAGGCAGCATAAAATAGACTGTATGCACAGGATAAGCCGATGGTAATAAAAAAATTGCTTATCGTTAAATCAAAAATAAAAGGACGAGTACCACTAGGTAATATATAGACAATAAAATTATAATCTTTATAAAAGCCCAAGATAAAAAAAACCAGAATGGTATAGATTGTCATTGATAAAAACAGGTTTCCTATTGCAGAGCGAGTGATAATGGATATTAAGCCGACATAGGTAATGAAAGGCAATGAATATATCGTCAATATAATACTTATCTGCAAGGCATAACTCATGATGATATCAATATCATTGTCATCATTTATCATCGCAACGATAGCTGCACAAAATGTCGTTAATATTAAACAGAGACTAACCACTATAAATGCGGATAGTATTCTTGATAGATAAATTTCCTTACGTGTAGAACGCATTGATAAAAATCGAAATGTGCCAGTTGCAAAATTCGATGAAAAAGGATTATTAGCAACAAACATGACAAACATCGGCATAATGACAACTGAGACGATTAAATAAAATGATAATACTGCGGATCGTTCAGCGATTAATGAAATCGCCAGTTCCTGATTACCGAGTAGCCAACTTGTTGCCGCTAAACCGCCAACACCTTTTATCCAATTCACTGATTCCTCGCTAATATTATAAAAGATAAGAAACCAGAAAAGAAAATAGGGGATAATAAATATTGCACTGCGCATACTACTCAGAGAGTGATAAAGATCAAAAAAGACCAGTTCTTTTAAACGGTAAATATTTAACACAAGCTTATTTATTCGGTTTCTTTGGCTAGCGCTTTTAATTCATATAGCAGTTCTAATGCCTGTTTAGGTGTCATATTATCCGGATTGATTTGCTTGAGCTTATCCTTAACTTCATCATGTTGAAACAAATCGACTTGTTTCGTATTTTCCTTAACGTCATGGGGCAGGCACTCCATTTCGATTAATCGTTGTTTGGCTTGTTGTATGACTTTATTTGGTACACCGGCTAACGCTGCAACATGCAAACCATAGCTTTGATTAGCTGGGCCGGGGCTGACACTATGTAAAAAGACAACCTCTTCACCATGTTGTCGTGCTTCCATATGTACATTGCCAACTTCAACATACTGTTCAGGTAAAGCTGTCATTTCAAAATAATGTGTAGCAAATAAGCAATAGGCATGAATAGATTCAACTAAATAT